>Ga0207684_10000313_pt1 | contig 68960 bp, 69 predicted proteins | sample KBSK5501metaG_FD_184342 | JGI IMG/M metagenome (GOLD analysis project Ga0207684, IMG submission 184342) | Corn, switchgrass and miscanthus rhizosphere microbial communities from Kellogg Biological Station, Michigan, USA - KBS K5-50-1 metaG... | ecosystem: Host-associated > Plants > Roots >...
CGGTCCAGGACGCCGGCCGGCCCGACTGGACTCACCTCGGCGTCCCGGAGTCCGGTGCGGCGGATCCGTGGAGCCTGGCGGTCGCGAACCTCCTCGTCGGCAACGCCGCCTCCCTCGCCGCCCTCGAGATCACGCTCGTCTGGCCGTCGCTCGCGGTCCGGACGGCGACGACGATCGGGCTGGCGGGGGCGGACCTCGGTGCCCGGATCCGGGGCGGCCGTCCCCTGGCGCCCGGCCGCAGCCATCGTCTGGTCGTCGGCGACATCCTCGAGATGCCGGGCGACGGCCCGACCGCACCCTCGACCGGCAGCCGGGCTTACGTCGCGATTCCCGGCGGCGTCGACGTTCCGGTGGTTCTCGGCTCGCGCTCGACATGCTTGGCCGGCGGGTTCGGCGGGCTGGATGGCCGAGCGCTGCGGCAAGGCGACGAGATCGCCGCCGCGTCCCACGCCGCCCACTCGATCTCCGAAGCGCCGCCCCGACCTGAGCTCGTCTGGCCGGCCCCGGACTCCGGCTGGCTTGCTGGCGGCGGCGCCGACCGCGCGACACTGCGAGCTGTGGCCGGACCGGCCGGCGGTCTCGACCAGCTCGTGACGCGCGAATGGCGCGTCGGTTCCGCCGCCGACCGGGTCGGGGTTCGTCTCGACGGTGATCGGCTGGCCGAGGGGATCGGCGGCGAGACGACGACCCATGGGGTTCCGTGGGGAGCGATCCAGGTCCCGCCGGACGGCCGGCCGATCATCCTCGGCGCCGATCACCAGACGACCGGCGGCTACCGCGTGGTCGGGGTCGTCATCTCGGCCGACCTGCCGTTGCTGGGCCAGCTCCGCCCGGGTTCGGTGATTCACATCGTTGCGACGGATCGGGCAGCCGCCCTCGCCGCGCTCGAAGAGCGTCGCGCCGCGCTCGTTGCCGGTGCCGCAGCCCTGCGCGACGCAGCCGGCTGGGGCGCGCTGATCGACTCGGCGGGCGGGTGAGCGCCGTCTGCGATCATCGGGTCTCCACGACATCCGAACGTCATCGTCGAGACGAAGAATTCCTCAGATGAGCGACACGACCCTGTCCCGCCGACACCCCGCGCCGCGGCCCGGTCGCGCCGGCGCGGCCGATCCGATCGCCCGCCTCCGACCGCCGATCGCCGGCGCGGTCGGGGCGCTGGCGGGGATCGGGCTGTCCGAGCTCGTCGCCGGCTTCCTCGGGGCGCCATCGCTTGTCGCCGCGATCGGCGGATTCGTCATCGACAACCAGCCGCCGGGCGCGAAGGATTTCGTGGTCGGGCTGTTCGGGACGAACGACAAGCTTGCCCTGGAGAGCCTGATCGTTCTCGTCGGGGCCTCGGTCGGCGCGCTGCTCGGGATCGCGGCGGTCCGCAGGTCGTACGCGGTCGCCGCGGCCGGATTCGCCGTCTTCGCCCTGGCCGGGTTCCTCGCCACGCTGCGGATGCCGACCGCGACCCCGACGACCTCGATGATCGTGGCCTTCGTCGCCGGGATCGGCGGCGTGCAGGTGATGTCGTTCCTTCTTGGCACGGCGGGCGCCGGTCGATCCGCGACGGGCGGTCCGGTGGCAACCGTCATGGCGGACTGGTCGCGGCGCGGATTCCTGATCCAGGCTGGGGCGATCGCGGTCGCGTCGACCGCCGCCGCGCTGATCGGCCGGCGTCTCCTCGAGGGCGGCGTGTCGACGGCCGGCGGAACACAGGCCGCGACGCTGCCTCGGCCGGTCACCGTCGCGACGCTTCCGGCCGGCGCCGAACTGCACCAGGACGGCCTGACGCCGCTCGTCGTACCGAACGACAGCTTCTACCGGATCGATACCGCCCTCGTCACGCCGTCGGTCGACGTGGCGAGCTGGAAGCTGCGCGTCCACGGGATGGTCGACCACGAGGTCAGCCTGTCGTACTCGGACCTCGCCGAGCTGCCGTTGATCGAGCAGTACGTGACGATCTCGTGCGTAAGCAACGAGGTCGGCGGGAAGCTCGTCGGCAACGCCAAATGGACCGGCGTGAAGCTGCGCGACGTCCTCGCGATGGCCGGCGTCCAGGCGGGCGCCACGCAGCTCGTCGGCCGGTCGGTCGACGGTTGGACCGCCGGGATGCCGACGGCCTGGGTCATGGACCCGTCGCGGGAGCCGATGATCGCCCTGAAAATGAACGACGTCGTGCTGCCACGGAACCACGGCTTCCCGGCCCGGCTGATCGTGCCCGGGCTGTACGGCTACGTGTCGGCGACGAAGTGGCTGAGCGACCTGGAGCTGACGACGCTCGAAGCCGTCAACGGCTACTGGGTCCCGCTCGGCTGGTCGAAGCTGGGCCCGATCCTGACCCAGTCGCGGATCGACACGCCGGCCAACGGCCAGACCGTCGCCGCGGGGCGGGTGCCGATCGCGGGGATCGCCTGGGCACCGGACCGCGGCGTCGCGAAGGTCGAGGTGGCAATCGACGGCGTGTGGCAGACCGCCCAGCTCTCGACGCCGATCTCGAACGCGACCTGGGTCCAGTGGCTGGTCGCCTGGGACGCGGCCGCGTCCGGCCCGGGGACCCACGCCATCGAGGTCCGGGCCACCGACGGAACCGGCGTCGTGCAGACGTCCGACGTCACGCCCCCAGCGCCCGACGGGGCGCGCGGCCACCACCGGATCCAGGTGAGGGTCGGCTAGGGCCGCCGCGACGCGGGACCAACCGTACGGCGGCGCATCGATCGATCTCAGGCTAAAGTCCATTGATGCCTCGACGACTCTTCCATTTCGACCCACCCGATCGCTTCGTGGCCGGCACCATCGGCCTCCCCGGCAACCGGACGTTCTTCCTCCAGGCCCGACGCGCCGGCCAGGTCGTGTCGGTCGTCCTCGAGAAGGTCCAGGTCGCGGTTCTCGCCGAGCGGCTCGGCGTCCTCCTCGACGAGCTCGAGGTTCGCGGGATCGCCCTGCCGACCGAAGCGGTGGTGGCCGACTCGTCGCCGCTCGACGAGCCGATCAACGAGACCTTCCGGGCGACGACCCTGACCCTCGGCTGGGACGGCGACACCGAGCAGATCCTGGTCGAGGCCCGGGCCGAAGCGGACGATGATGACGACGCGGAAGGGGCCGACTCGACCGAAGCCGAGGACGACGAGGAGGCGGCCGAGGTCATCGACCTGTCGGCGGTCGAAGGCATCGCCGGCTCGCCCGCCGGCGAGCTCCTCGCCGCGTTCGAAGGGATCGACGACGACGAGCAAGAGGGACCCGACACGCTGCAGGTCCGGCTCACCGTCGAGGACGCCCGGGCGTTCGTGAATCGAGCGCTCGAGGTCGTGGCCGCGGGCCGCCTGCCGTGCCCGCTCTGCGGCCAGCCGCTCGACCCGCAGGGCCACATCTGCCCGCGCCGCAACGGCCACTACGTCAACTGATCGGCCGCCGGGCCCTCGTCCGATGATCGATTCGGCGACGACGCTCGCCGCCCTCCGCGAGGGCGACATCGAGATCGTCGGGCGGATCATGGGCTCGTCGAACCACGCGATGCTGTGCCGCGTCCAGCTGTCGTGCCCGCCACCGGAGGCGCCGACCATCGTCGAGGCCGTCTACAAGCCGACCGCCGGCGAGCGTCCCCTCGACGACTTTCCGCCGGAGACCCTGTCGCATCGCGAGGTCGCGGCCTACCTGGTGAGCGAGGCACTGGGCTGGGGAATCGTGCCGCCGACGATCCGCCGCGACGGACCCTTCGGCGACGGATCGCTGCAACTCTGGATCGACATCGACCCGGCGGTGGACGTCGTCGCGATGGTCGTCGAGGACGACCCGCGGCTGCGCCGGATCGCCGTCTTCGACGCGGCGGTGAACAACACCGACCGGAAGGGCGGTCATCTCCTGCCGACGCGCGATGGGCACATCTTCGGCGTCGACCACGGCGTGACGTTCTCGACCGTGCCGAAGCTGCGGACGGTGCTCTGGGGCTGGCGCGGCCGGCCGCTCGCGGTCGACGAGGTGGAGGGCCTCGCCCGCCTCGCCGCCGCGCTCCGTGGCGACCTGGCGCGGGACCTGGCCGGGCTGCTCTCGCGCGGCGAGATCGCGGCCACCCGGCGGCGGGTCGACGCGCTCCTCGAGGCGCGTCGCTTCCCCCTCCCCCGGCCCGACTGGCCGGCGATTCCCTGGCCGCCGTTCTGACGCTCAGGGGTTGATGACCGAGACCACGTAGGAGAGGGTGACTCCTCGATAGTCGGCGGTGAGCTCCCAGCAACCGTAGCTCGGGATGTCGATCCCGACGAGCATTGCCGTCCCGAAGTCAGCGGAAGCATTCGTTCCAGGCCCGAACTTGAACGTCTCCGGGCCGTCCAGCCGGCGCCCGGTCACGGTGATCGCCGGCTCCCATTCGCCGGTCTGCTCCGGATGCCAGTCGGCGCTCCACCAGAACGTCTTCTGTGGGAGCCCCGGTGGCGTCGCGAAGAGCCAGGGTCCCCACGTCTCACCCCCGATGTCGAGCATTGTCCAAAGGTGGGCGTTGCCGTACCAGACGCTGTCATAGGCGTTGGGTGGGCTCGCGAGGTACGGCTTCGGTGGCGTGAAGGCCGGTCCCGGTCGTGTGATCGCACACTCCGACGGGGTCGGGTTCGCTTCGAGGGCTGCGGCGGGATTACTGGCGGCGGTCGCGGGCGTCGGTGGGGCGGGCGTCGCCATCGCCGGCGTCGTGACCGCCAACTCCGCAGGTGCGGCGGGTGCCGCCGCCGTGCTCGGGGGAGCGCCGGCTCGAGCACCTCCCGGACTGGCCGACGAGCCGGCCGACGCCAGCCGGCCGAGCGCCAGAACCGCCAGAGCCGTGACGGTCACAGCAACGATCGCCAACCGAGCGGTGGAGTCGAGCACGCGATTGCCGGAGTTCACCGACTCACCTCCGGGCCTTCTACACCGCGCCGGCCTGCCTGGTTCCGATCCGGGCCGGCCCCGCGACGCGGAAATGAAGGGTCCAGGGGACGGAAGCACGAGTTTCTCTTCACAGCGAACAGAGTTTCCGCGAGCGGGTCCCCTTGGAGCCGATCGGGCGGGTCACGCCCAACGAGCCGTGGTCCGCCACGCTTGGCGGGCCGGCAAATCGGATCGCATCGGCGACCAGGACTCATCCAATCGGTCTGTTCCGCGGGTTTCTGTTCGCTGACGAGGGAAACTGCAGCGCCGATCGAGGCGACTGGTGCAGCGCGCCAGACGAGAGCGACGAGCCCGGCAGATCCGGTCAGTCGGACGTCGGCGGCCGGAGGCGACGGCGGGTCTGGACGTCGACCCGGCTGTCGGGCTGCTCCTGGGCAGGGTGCTCGACGAGGGCGATCAGCCGGCTGGACATGAACCGTCCGGTCCGGACCGGCGTCCCGCCGCGCGTCACCTCGCTGACCTCGACGACGCCGCGCGCGGTCGTGATCTCCAGGCGCCGTCCGTTCTTCGTCGCCACGATGTCGAACGTCTGGACGCCCTGGCCCGTGTCGACCACAACTTCGACTCGATCGCCCCTCATGGCGGGACAGTAGCACCGCTGGCGGGCGCTCTCCGGCGCGCTTCGGCCCGCCGCGATGCGGCACCATTCGCCGGAGGAGGTAGATCTTGCGGCGCTGGAACGGCTGGATCGACGAGGACGCCGCGCCGCCGCCTGTCCCGGACGAGGCTCGGCGCCTGCTCGAGGCTGAGATCGGGATCGGCTCGCCCCGCCTCGACGCGCGTCTCGAGGACGTCATGGCGGCGGTTCCCCACAGCGGATTCGGCGACGACGCCGCCGGCCGCCTGTCCCTCGATCCTGCCGATCGGGTCCGCCATGCCCGCGGCCAGAGCCTGCCCGACTGGGTCGCCACGCGGAGCGGCCGGCTCGGGCGCTTGCCGGACGCGGTTGCCCGTCCCGCCGAGGGAGCGGCGGTCCGGGATCTGTTCACGCTGGCCCGTGACCGTGGCGCCGTCCTGATCCCATACGGCGGCGGGACGAGCGTGGTCGGTGGTGTTACCCCGGATCCCGACGACGACCGACGAGTGATCACGGTGGCCATGGACGCCCTGTCCGGCCTCCGCGACCTCGACGAGCGGAGCGGGCTCGCGACGTTCGGTGCCGGCACGTTCGGGCCGGACCTCGAAGGGGCGCTCGAACCGCACCGCCTGACGCTCGGCCATTTCCCCCAGTCGTGGGAGCAGTCGACGCTCGGCGGCTGGGTCGCGGCGCGTTCGGCCGGCCAGCAGTCGATCGGGTTCGGGCGGATCGAGGCGCTGTTTGCCGGCGGTTTCCTGGAGGCACCGACCGGCTCGATCGAGCTGCCGCGCCACCCGGCGTCGGCCGCCGGCCCGGACCTGCGCCAGCTGGTCCTCGGCTCGGAAGGGCGGTTCGGGATCCTGACCGAGGCGACCGTCCGGGTCGTCCCGAAGCCGCGCGTCGAGGCGACGCCCGCCTGGTTCCTGCCCGAGTGGCCGCGGGCGGTCGAAGCCGCCCACGACGTCGGCCGGGCCGGGTTGCCGCTCTCAATGGTCCGTCTGTCGACGCCGCTCGAGACCGCCTCCCTCCTGGCGCTCGCCGGTGGCGGCCGGGGCGTGGGCGCGCTCCGCGCGTATCTCGGAATCCGCCGGATCGGGCCGGAGCCGTGCTTGCTGCTCGTCGCCGCGAGCGGGTCCGAGAAGCTCGTCGAGCTCGGAGTCCGTGAGGTCGGCTCGATCGTCCGGCGCCACGGCGGGACCGGCGTCGGCGGCTCGCTCGGCCGGCAGTGGCTCCGCAACCGCTTCCGGGCCCCGGACCTGCGCGACTCGTTGTGGGACCTCGGTTACGCGCTCGACACGCTCGAGACCGCCGTCGACTGGCGCCGAATGCCGGACCTCGCGGCGGCGGTCGGACGGGCGCTCCGACACGGACTCGATGCCGACGGCGAGCGGGTCCACGCCTTCAGCCACCTCTCCCACGTCTACCCGAGCGGCTCGAGCCTGTACGCCACCTACGTCTTTCGTCATGTGGCCGATCCCGACGAGACCCTCGACCGTTGGCGGCGGCTGAAGACGGCGGCCAGCGAGGCAATCATCGAGCACGGCGGCACGATCAGCCACCAGCACGGCGTCGGGCGCGATCATCGGCCGTGGCTCGCCGCGGAGAAGGGCGAGCTCGGCCTGGCCGTCCTCGGCGACGTGGCCCGTCGGCTCGATCCCGACGGACTGCTGAACCCGGGCGTCCTGCTCCCCGCGACCGGCATCGAGGAGCTGGAATGACCGCCGACCAGGTCCTGGCCATCGACGTCGGGACGCAGAGCGTCCGAGCCCTCGTCTTCGACCCGCGCGGCACCCTCGTGGCCCACGCCAAGGTCCCGATCGAGCCGTACGTCTCGCCACAGCCCGGCTGGGCCGAGCAGGATGCCGAGCTCTACTGGCGCTCGATCGGCGAGGCGTGCGGCACCCTCTGGCGAGCCGGCGTCGCGCGCCGGGAGGCGATCGCCGGTGTCGCCCTCACGACCCAGCGCGGGACGATCGTCGTGACCGACGAAGCCGGCGTGGCCCTTCGCCCGGCGATCGTTTGGCTCGACCAGCGACGGGCCGAGGGCGTGGCCCCGATCGGCGGTGTCACCGGCCTGGCCTTCCGCGCCCTCGGCGTCCGGAGGACCGTCGCCGCGTTCCAGGCGGACTGCGAGGCGAACTGGCTTCGGGCGAACGAGCCCGCCGTCTGGGGCCGCGTCCGCCACTACCTGCTGCTGTCCGGTTTCCTGACCCACCGCCTGACGGGTCGGTTCGTTGACTCCGTCGCCGCCCAGGTCGGCTACCTCCCGTTCGATTACAAGCGCCTCAACTGGGCGAAGAGTGGCGACTGGCGCTGGGCGGCGGCTCCCATCGACCCGTCGTGGCTCCCCGAGCTGGTCACGCCGGGCGATCGTCTCGGCGAGCTGACGGCGGCAGCAGCGTCCGTCGTCGGGCTGCCCGTGGGAACGCCGGTGGTCGCGGCGGCCGCGGACAAAGCCTGCGAGGTTCTGGGCTCGGGCGCGCTCGAGCCGCACATCGGGTCGCTGTCGTACGGGACGACGGCGACGCTGAACACGACCCAGCGGCGCTACGTCGAGGCGGTCCCCCTCGTCCCGCCCTACCCTGCCGCGGTCCCCGGCGCGTACACCCTCGAGGTCCAGGTCTACCGCGGCTACTGGCTCGTCGACTGGTTCAAGCGCCAGTTCGGTGCCGCGGAGGTCGCCCAGGCGAATGCGCTCGGGATCGCGGCCGAGGCCTTGTTCGACGACCTCGTCCGGGCAACCGAGCCGGGCTCGATGGGCTTGCTGATCCAGCCGACCTGGACGCCGGGGGTCAGGATCCCGGGCCCGGAGGCGAAGGGCGCGATGATCGGCTTCGGCGACGTCCATACCCGGGCCCATCTCTACCGGGCGATCCTCGAGGGCCTCGCCTACGCCCTCCGCGAAGGCGGCGAGCGGGCCGCCGCGCGCGCGAAAACGCCTCTCCGCGAGCTCCGCGTCTCGGGCGGCGGCGCCCAGTCCACGGCCGCCGTCCAGCTGACCGCCGACATCTTCGGGCTGCCGACCGGCTGGTCGCACACGCACGAGACCTCGGGGCTGGGCGCGGCGATCGACGCCTCGGTCGGGCTCGGAGTCCACTCGACCTTCGAATCGGCCGTCGCAGAAATGGTCCACGTCGGCGAGCTGGTCGAGCCGAACGCCCAGCGGCACCAGCTGTACGACGAGCTCTACCGGCGGGTCTACAAGCGGATGTACGCCCGCCTGAAGCCGCTGTACGAAGACATCATGAAGATCACGGGCTACCCGCCGAGCTGAGGGCTTGCCGTGGACCGGCCGCGGCTCGGTGTGCGTGAAAGGGACGAGCGGACGATTGGCGGACATGACAGCGGCCTCAGCCCCGTCGTGTTGCACGTCTCACGCACATTCAGGGGTCGGCAGCGGTCGGCTCGCCCATCTCGCGCACAATCCGGGGCCATGAGCCCGAACTCTCCGCCGACGGCGGTCCGGTTGCTCCTCTCCGGCACACGTCGCTCGTCGGGCCCGATCGTCTTTGCGCTGCGACCCGGTCAGACGCGCTCGTAGACGACGACCTGCCAGAAGAGTGTGGCTCGCCGGACACGTGGTTCAAAGCCGCCCGCACGGACGAGCGCGTCGACCTCCCTCGTCCGGTGGACGTAGGCCCGGGTTCGCTGGCGGGCGAGGCGAGCGACGGTGTTCAGCACGGCCGCGCCGGCGCGGATCCACCACGTGTCGAGCGGATACACGAGACCGTAGCGGCGCCGGGCCCGGGCGACCGACTGTCGGATCAGGGCGTCCATGTCGGGATAGCAGCACACGACCCGGTCGAGAGCGACGAGATCGGCCGGCGCGATCATCGAGGCCAGCGCCACGAAGTCGCCGGTCTCGTGGCGGACGTCGTCCGCTCGACCCACGCGACGCGCCTCGGCGCGGGCGACATCGACGAAGGCCGGCGAACCGTCGACGTCGACCGCGGAGACCGCCCCGGCCTCCAGCAACGCGAGGTGGACGGCGCCGACTCCGGCGCCGATGTCGAGGACCGTTGCTCCCGCCACCCCACCGGCAGCGAGGCCGTCGATCAGCCAGGCCGTCGTCCGGTCGGGACCGCTGCGCCGATACGCGGCCAGGTCCCGCCGCGCCTGGCGCTCGCCGAACTCGTTGCCGATCGCACATGCGCAGCCCGCTCCACACACGGTCGCCGCGGGCGCGTCCCCGCCACCGCCCGCGCCACCGTCGTCGCCCGACGGTCCGCCGGTCACGTCAGGCGCGAACCTCTTGCCGCATGAAGCGGATGTAGGCGATGGCGAAGAACAGGGCCGTGATCGCGAGCATCGTCACCATGTGCGGCCAGACGAGCAGCAGACTCTGCTCGAACGACTGCAGGGACGGGACGCGCTGGAAGGCCTGCTGATAGCCGCCGATCGTGCTCGGATTGGACACTGCGGCGACCTGCGGGTTGAGGAGGGCGGACGTGGCCTCGAAATAGAGCGTGCTTGGATTGAGCCGGGTGATCGTCTGCTGAAGCGCGTTCGCGGCGGCCTGCTGGTCGAGCGTGCCCGAGATGGGCGCCACGAGGCCGCCGACGAAGCCGGTGATGAAGCCACCGAAGATCGTGACGACGACCCACAGGCCGAACCCGATCAATGCGGACGTCGCCGCACTCCTGGTGAGAACGGAGAGCAGTAAACCGAATGCCACCCAGATCGAGATGTAGAGGAACGTCACGACCACCCAGACCGCAAGGCGAAGGATCTCCTCCGCGGTCGGGGCAATCCCGAGGCGGATGATCCCGAAGGCCGCGATCACGCAGACGATCAGGACCAGGACGAGCCCGATGACCGAGAGCGCTGCCGCGAACTTGCCGTTGATCACGTCGTCTCGATAGATCGGTTGGGACATCAGCCGCGGGAGCGTTCCGCCGGACCGTTCGCCGTTGATCGCATCGAAGGCGAATGCGACGCCGAGGAGCGGACCCACGAGCCGAACGAAGTCGACCGCGGCCGGGATCTGGATGCCGGTGCTGGCGGCTGTCGGAGCAAAGGCGAACAGGGACAGGAACAGCGACGAGCGATCGGTGATGTTCGACGCGGCCGTGCGAATCGCGTCTGCCGTGAAGTACATCGGGATCACCGCGGCGATGCCGAGCACGAACAGCAGGACGACGAACCGCGCCGATCGAAGTTGGTCGGCGAACTCCTTGCCGGAGACGACCATCCAGCCGGCCCGCGGCACGGATCGCTCGCGGCGCGACGGGATCGCCTCGTCCCTGCGGCGAGGCCGCTGAACGGGCTGCTCGATCGCGGGAGTCTCGCTGGTCATCGAACGTCCCTTGCGTGGCCGTGGGCGGCACGCTCGACGGCGCGCCTGTAGATGTCCTCGAGCGATGGCGGGAGCTCGCGCACGGACGTCAGGTCGAGCCCGGTCGACGACGCCGCGGCGAGGATGGCCCGACGGACGCGGGTGCTGTCGCCGGCCGGCTTGACGGTGACGCTCCACGGCTCGCCGGCGCGTCGCGGCGCGGCCACGGAGGTGACACCGGGGATCGCGGCGAACACTTCGCGGACCCGGGCCGCTCCCGAGTCCGAGTCGGTCTCGACGTCGGCCTCGATTCGGGCGACATCCTCGCCGAACCGCGACGCCAGATCACCCATCGAGCCCTGGCCGATCAGCTTGCCGGCCGCGAAGATCCCGATCCGGTCGCAGACGTGCTGGACCTGGTTCAGGAGGTGGCTCGAGAGGAGGATCGCCATCTTCCGATCGCTGACGAGCGCTCGCAGCAGGTCGAGGATCTCGGTGACGCCAAGTGGGTCGATCGCCGTCGTCGGCTCGTCGAGGATCAGGACATCGGGATCCTTGATCAGCGCGTCGGCGATGCCGAGGCGCTGGAGCATGCCGCGTGAGTACTCCTCGGTGCGGTCGTCGGCCCGATGGGACAGCCCGACCTGCTCGAGCGCCTCGTCGATCGCGTCCTCCGCCTCGTCGCGCGGAATCCGGTTGAGACGGGCGGTGTAGCGAAGGTTGTCGCGACCGGTCATGTCGGAATAGAAGCCGACGGCGTCGGGGAGGTAACCGACCCGCCTCTTGACCTCGAGCGGCCGTCGAGCCGGATCGAGGCCGACGACGCGGGCCTGGCCCTCGGTCGGCTCGGTCAGCCCGAGCAGCATCAGGATCGTCGTCGTCTTGCCGGCGCCGTTCTGGCCGAGGAGCCCGAAGATCTCGCCGGCCTGGACCTCGAGGTCGAGGTGGTCAACGGCCACGAGGTCGCCGTACGTCTTCGTCAGGCCGCGGGTCCGGATGGGCGCGCGCGGCCGATCCTCACCCTCGACCCGGCGGTGGCTTGTGGCGGTCGGGTCGGGGCCCGCAGCAGAACGCGCCCGGCCGATCTTCTTGCGTGTCGGCCGGGTCGAAGGGGCGGTCATCGACGCCCGTAAGTCCGGAAGACGTAGAACAGGGCGGCGAGGATCAGGACGATCAGGCCGAACCCGGCAAGGAGCCAGATGGGCGAGGTCTCGACCGTGAACGTCATCGCGAGGTCGCCGTTGGCGGCGGTCGCCCCGGGGGCCGCCTCCGACGCGGCGCTGATCGTGACCTTGTAATCGCCGGTGACGGCCTCGCCGGTCGGCGTGATCGTGGCCGTGACGGTCGCCTGATCGCCCGGGGCGATCGTCGGGATCGTCGCCGTGTCGAAGTCGACCTTCCAGTTCGACGGCTTCGTGGCCGTCATCTTCACGTTGGTCAGCGCGCCGGTGCCGGTGTTCTTGACGAGGACCTGCTGGGTCGTTCCGCTGCCGGCCGGGCCGTGCGCCGAGACGAGGTCGTTCGGCGTCGCCAGGGTCAGGGTGAAGGTCCCCGTGATATCGATCCCGAGCTTGCCCGGGATCGTCTTCGTGCCCGCGGTCACGGTGACGTCGAGATCGGTGTGGCCGGCCGGGGCTCCCTGCGGCGGGGTCGCGGTCACGGTGATCGTCGTGGAGCTGCCGGCCTTGACGATCGTGCTCGCGGCATTGGCCTGCGACAGCTTCGTGTCGATGACCCAGCCGGCGGGCCCGGTGGCCGTGGCGGACACCGTCTGGTCCTCGGCCGAGCCGTTCTGGAGGGTCAGGTCGAAGGTGAACGGCGAGTCGCTCGAGCCGGTGAGCGTCGGCGACGGCGTCGTGATCGTGATGTCCCCCGCGACCGCGGCATCGACACCGACGGTGATCACGAGGCTGGCACGCGACGAGCCCTGCGTCGCTTCGACGGTCAGCGTCGCCTTCGTCGCGTTCGTTGCCGCCGGGACATCGACGTCAAGGCGGGCGGTCCCGGCCTTGCCCGGGGCGGCCGTCACGCTGCTGACGACGAAGCCACCCCCGTGGAGCGTCGCCTTCCAACCGGTCGGCGCGCCGCTGATCGACAGGTCCACGGTTCCGGCCGTGGGGGCCGTGACCGTCAGGTCAAAGCTCGCGTTCGAGCCGGGCGCGACGGAGATCGATGGGTACGGTGTCGTCACGGCCAGCGAGTCGGCGGCCGTCGCGGCGGGCACGAGCCCGGCCAGCAGAACGGCGGCAGCAGCAAGGGCGATCGCGGGCCGTCGAGCGCGCGCGATCAGGGACGTCGGCAAGGGACCCCTCCGTAAGTCGGATTGCATTCGGACCGACGGAGTCTGCCAACTGATTGCGGTTCACGCAACTCACGTTCGATTCGGCGATGGTTGAAGTTTCGCAACCGAATGCACACTCCACGCATGCCGTCGATGCGATCAGCGCCCGGCGGCGCTCGACTCGCGCTCCGTGACCACCGCGATCGGGATCGTCATCGCGCCCTTGAGCCGGCTCGGGACGTCCTGCCGCAGCCACTTGGACGCCCCGCTCGGGAGCGTCGAGAGGATGACCTCCGCGACGTCCCGGCCACGGGCTGCGTCACGGACCGCGGCGACGGGATCGCGATCGCCGATCTCTCCGTCCGCCGTGGCTCCCTGGGCGACGATCCCGGCGATGAACGCCGCCAGGCGCTCCTGCGCGGCCTGACGGGCGGCCTCCTCGTCCCAGGTGAAGCCGCCACCCGGCGGCGGCGTCGCCGGAACGACGACATGGAACTCACGAGCCCCGGCGGCGATGCGGCCGGCGACCTCGCTCGCAAGGGCCTCACTTGGCAGGGTCTGGTTGGCGACGATGAGGATCGTGCTCATCGGGACACCTCCATCTGGCGCAATCGCCGGGTCGAATCGTAGACCCGACGTCCATGAGTACGGCCCTCGCGGCCGGAAGGTTCCGGCCGACGGCTCGGGCCGACCCGTGGGACCGCCGATCGTCCCGCCCCGAATGGGTCGGTTGACGGAATCTCGGTCAGAGGGCATGATTCGGGACGTCACCCGTCGTGGCATCCACCGGTCGAGCACCCAATGGCTCCCCGGGTGCCCCGGGTCAGGAACCCATCAATCCGCTCCGGCTCCCGACACCGAGCCGTCCGAAGAGCGGACCGAACAAGACTTGGCCGCCGTGCCGCGTTCGAGCGCAGAGAGCGCCCGCGGATCGAGCGAGCCAGAAGGAATTCAGCAACAACCTCATGATGACTCGCACCACCACCGCATCGGTGGCCGGTCGCTCCGTGGCGATGCGCCGCATGCGCCGCCGGTCCTCGACCGCCACCCGTCCCTATTGCAGCACCAACGGCTGCACCTCCTATCTCGTCGTCGACCCCGACACGAACGTGGCCACGTGCCCGGTCTGCGGCTTTACCCGACGCACCCACTGATCGCGCTCGCGGCGCTTCGCCGCTGATCGCGCGTTCGTTTCGCTCGACGAGATCGTCCGGCCTGCTACACGCGGCTGACGCATCCTCGTCGGCGTGACACCCGGCTTCACCGTCGATCGCGACCGCCTCGCCAGGCTGATGGCGGCCGAGCTCGACCGCTTCGCCCGCGCTCATCCGCGGTCCGCCGAGCTCCACGAGCGGGCGAAGGCGTCGCTCCTCGACGGCGTCCCGATGAACTGGATGAGCGAGTGGGCGTCACCGTTTCCGCTCTTCGTCGAGACAGCCTCGGGCGCCGCCTTCCGCTGCGTCGACGGCCATGACTACGTCGACTTCTGTCTCGGCGACACCGGAGCGATGGCCGGCCATGGGCCGGGCCCGACGATCGCCGCCGTCGAGCGCCAGATGCGGCGGGGGATCACCCACATGCTCCCGACCAAGGATGCGATCGCGGCCGGCGAGGAGCTGACGCGGCGGTTCGGCCTGCCGCTCTGGCAGTTCACGATGACCGCCACCGACGCGAACCGCTTCTCGATCCGGCTCGCCCGGCGGATCACCGGGCGGTCGAAGGTCGTCGTCCACGACGAGTGCTATCACGGCTCGGTCGACGAGACGCTGGCGACGCTCGACGCGGATGGACGCGTCGTCGCGACCGACCTCAACATCGGGCCGCCCGTCGATCCCGCACTCACGACGCGGGTCGTCCCCTTCAACGACGTCGGCGCGCTCGAGCGTGCCCTGGCCGACGAGGACGTCGCGGCGGTCCTCGTCGAGCCGGCCCTGACGAATGTCGGCATCGTGCTGCCCGAGCCCGGCTACCACGAGGCGCTTCGCGACCTGACCCGCCGGACGGGCACCGTCCTGATCGTCGACGAGACCCACACGATCTGCGCGGGCCCCGGCGGCATGACGGCGCGCGACGGACTCGAGCCCGACATGCTCGTCATCGGCAAGACGATCGGCGGCGGGATCCCGGCCGGCACGTACGGCATGACCCACGAGATTGCCGGACGGGTCCGGGCGTCGCTGCCCCCGCGCGCCGACATCGGCGGCATCGGCGGAACGCTCGCCGGGTACGCGCTGTCGCTCGCCGCGATCCGGGCGACCCTCGAGGAGGTCCTCACCGACGAGGCGTTCGAGCGGATGATCCCACTGGCGGAGCGCTGGGAGGCCGGCGTCAACCACGTCATCCGATCCCGTGGCGTGCCATGGCACGTAACCCGGCTCGGTGCCCGTGCGGAGTACCACTTCACGCCGACGCCGCCCCGTGATGGCGCGGAGCAGATGGCCCACGCCGATCACGACCTCGAGAAGTACCTCCACCTCGCGGTCATGAATCGCGGGGTCCTCATGACCCCGTTCCACAACATGGCCCTGATGAGTCCGGCGACGACCGTCGCCGACGTCGATCGCCACACCGCGGTCTTCGACGCTGTGGTCGCCGCGCTGGTTGCGTGACGCGCGCGCGCCCCAGGACGATCAGCGGGCCGCCGTTCCTTCCGTGGAGTGGCTGGAGCGGGTATCGTCCGAAGCCGACGCCAGTCCAGCGGGGAGGTCACGCGTTGTCGATCACGATCCGGGCCGTCGGCCAGGCCGGCCGGCGCGGCGCCACGCGTCGCGTGCCGAACGCCGCCTCGCTGCTCGGCTCGATCGACGAGTGGCTGCCCGACGCGACAGGCGGTGCCCTCACCGGCCACGTCCCGGGCGAACGGACGTCGGATGGCTCGATCGAGATCTCGCTCCATCCTGCGGCCCGGCCGGTCCGCATCGAGGCCAACGACGACGGGCGGGTCGTAGGGACGGCGATGACCGTACCCGTCGGGCCGGGCTACCACACGTACGTCGCCAGGCTGTTCGATCGGATGGGGGAGGAGCTCGGGATCGCGTGGGCGAAGCTTGCGACGCCGCCGCCGGGCGCCTCCGGACGCGTGGCCGCATTGCTGGCGTCGCGCAAGAACGCCGAGCCGGTTCAGCCCCCGGACGACCAGGCCTCGATCGACCCGACGGGAGCGTTCGGGTCGGGCGACCGTCACGACGCCGAGCGCGGCCACCTCGGCTGGTTGCGATCGGCGCTGCTGGCGGTTCGCGACGGCCGTCGCCAGGGCGCGACGGGCCTCCATCTCGCGACACCGCCCGGGATCCGATACGCGTTCGACGGCGCCGTGGCGACGGTCCTCGGGCCCCGCGACGACGCCTGGCTCGAGCGCGCACTCAGCGATCCGCGCGTCGCGGCCGACGTCTGGCCATGGGTCGCGGACGCGATGGACGCGCGCTACTTCCTCGGACGCGCCCTGAGCCTGCTCTGGCTCGAGGTCCGCTGGCGGCCGCCGATCGGCGTCGATGAGATCAAGCAGGTCGACGACATCCTCGACACTCTGCGCCGCGCGTACCCGCTCGAGCCCGGCCTGGCGTGGCCGTGGCGCGAATGGCGCGAGCTGTTCCAGCTCCGGGGCGTCCCAGACCCGGCGACACGGGCACTCCTCGACCGCGGGGCGGGCCCGCTCGTGGGTGGTCCAGAAGGAGACGGGCCCCCGCCGATCGGCTACCGCCGCCGGCCCGTGACGATCGTTCACGAGGGCTGGGCGCTCGACGTTCCGGGCTCGTTCACGGGTCGGCGGACGAGCGAGGAATGGACGGGGGGCGAGGGCGGACGGAGCATCACCCTGGCCGGGACCGAGACCGCCGAGGGCGGTCACCCGATGACGGCCGACCGATTCCTCCAGCAGGTCGCCAGTCACCTCGGCAGGGATGCGATCGAGCACGACGACGGCGTCGTCCGGGGCCGGGCGCGGCTGGCATCCGACCCGAGCTCCGGCGTCGAGGTCGCGACGGTCGAGGGCTTCAGCGCCGTCCGTGGCCGCGGCGCCGCCATCCGGATCGAGATCGACGATCCGCAGGATTGGAAGTGGGCCCTCGACACCTGGCGGAGCTTGAAGCCCGCTTAACGGCTGTCGCACTGGAACGACGAACGCAGTTGCGTCGCTGGCGGCCGATCGCAGCGTCGCCCGCAGCGCTCCTCGCTCACGCACCTGCGGGTGCGCTCGCTCCGGTGGTCCCTGGCGCCTTGCGCTCGTCCACGCATGCGCGACGAACACAGTCATGTCGCCGGCGACGGAGCTCGTGACAGGCGAGGTGGCACGAGACCCGGCTAAGGTTTCGGTGTGCAGAGGATCGATGGCAGGGCCGTGTACGCCGCCACCGATCTGGTGGCATACCTTGCCTGCGAGCACCTGACGCAGCTCGAACGAGCCTCGCTGGCGGGCCTCGTCGCGCGCCCGATGCGCGACGACCCCGAGCTCGACGTCATCCGCCGGCGCGGCTTCCAGCACGAGAAGCGCTACCTGGCGGAGCTCGCGGCCGCCGGTCGGGAGGCGGTGACGATCGAGCTGGACGGTTCGATCGAGGATCGCGGCGACCAGCTCCGAGCGGCGGCCGCCGCCACGATCGCCGCCATGGCATCCGGGGCGGACGTGATCTACCAGGCGACCTTCTTCGACGGGACGTGGCGCGGCCACGCCGACTTTCTTCTTCGGGTCGACGACCCGGACCGGCCGTCCGCCTGGGGCCCGTGGCACTACGAGGTCGCCGACACGAAGCTCGCCCGCCACGTCAAGGCGAGCGCCGTCCTCCAGATCTGCTCGTACATCGACCAGCTCGAACCGATCCAGGGGGTTCGCCCGGAGTGGCTCCACGTCGCGCTGGGTGGCAGCGCCCGGGCCGTCGTCCGGCTCCGGGTCGACGACTACATGGCGTACTACCGGAGCGCCCGCGATCGCTTCCTCGCGACGATGGCCGACACGACCCCGCCGGCCTACCCACCGATGGGGACGTACCCGGAGCCGGTCGACCACTGCGACGTCTGCCGCTGGGCGGCGGAGTGCGTGATCCGTCGCCGGTCGGACGATCACCTCAGCCTCGTCGCCGGGATCTCGGCGCGCCAGCGGGGCGCGCTCCGCAAACGGGGGATTGCCACGCTCGCGGACCTCGGCGAGCTGCCGATCCCCGTCGACCCACCGCTCGAGGGGACCAGCGCTTCGGCCCTCGCCCGCGTTCGCGAGCAGGCCCGGCTCCAGCTCGAGGGGCGCCGGAATGGGGACCACCGGTTCGAGCTGCTCGTCCCCGCGCCCGGCCAGCCGATCGACCCGGAACGCGGGCTCGCGTCCCTCCCGGAGCCCCGGCCGGGCGACCTGTTCTTCGACATCGAGGGCGACCCATACGCGTTCGACGATGGGCTCGACTACCTCTTCGGCGTCCTCGAGACCGACGGCACGTTCCATGCGTTCTGGGCTCGAGACGGGGCCGGCGAATTCACCCTCGACGCCGAGCGGCGAGCCTTCGAGCGCCTCATGGACTTCTTCATCGATCGGCTCGCGGTCGATCCGGCCCTCCATATCTACCACTACGCACCGTACGAGCCGACCGCCCTGAAGCGGCTGATGGGTCGCTACGGAACGCGCGAGGAGCAGGTCGACCACTTGCTGCGCCAGGGCGTCCTGGTCGACCTCCTGCGCGCCGTCCGCCAGTCGCTCCGTGCCTCGGTCGAGAGCTACTCGATCAAGAGGATGGAAGTCTTCTACGGGTTCGAGCGCGAGGTCGACCTGCGGGACGCCGGCAGCAGCATCGTCGCGTTCGAGGAGTGGCTGGAGCTTGCCGACACGGATCGCCCGGACGCCAGTCACCTCGACCGGATCGAGGGCTACAACCGCGACGACGTCGTCAGCGACTTACGCCTGCGCGACTGGTTGGAGACCCTCCGGCCGCAGCTGGCTCGGCTCGTCGGCTCGCCCGTGCCCCGTCCGACACCGCGGGTGACGCCACTCCCCGCCGAGCTGACGGAGGCCCAGGTCCGGGTCGAGGCGCTCGTCGAGCGGCTGGCCGGCTCGGATGTCGTCCCGACGGATCCCGCGGACCGCACGCCGGACCAGCATGGGCGCTGGCTCCTCGCCCAGCTCCTCGGCTGGCATCGTCGCGAGGACAAGGCGATGTGGTGGGAGTTCCATCGATTGATGGACTTGAACTCGGATCAGCTCGTCGACGAAAGCGAGCCCATCGGCCAGCTCGAGGTCCAGGGCCCGGTCGACGAGGTCAAGCGCGCCAAGCAGACGTGGCGCTACTCCTTTCCACCGCAGGACTTCGACCTGGGCCGTGGCGAGATCTTCGACCCGGCCCGGAAGGCCGCCGCCCCGGACGCGAGCCCGTGGGAGTGGGGAACGGGCGAGCTCGTCGGCGTCGATCCGGCGACGCGCACCCTCGATATCCGGCGCCCCGTTGACGCCCCCCATCCCGAGGCCGTCGTTCCGCTCCCGTGGTTCCGGACACCGGATCACCAGGCTCGGCTGATCGAGCTCGGCGAATGGGTCGCTGATCACGGGATCGATGCACCCGGGCCCGGCAGGGCGGCCCGGGACCTGCTCCTCGGTCGGCCGCCACGGGCCGGCCAGGTCGAGGGATCGCCGCTCATCCGCCCAGGTGAGTCGGGTCTGGCGGCGGCCCGCCGGATCGGCGTTGCGCTCGATCGCACGGTCCTCGCGATCCAGGGGCCGCCCGGATCCGGCAAGACCTACACGGGCGCGCGAATGATCCTGACCCTCGTCGCGGCCGGCAAGAAGGTCGGCATCACGGCCACGAGCCACAAGGTGATCGCGAACCTGCTGACCGCGGTCCTCGCCGCCGCCGACGAGGAAGGCGTCGACCTGACGGCCGTCCAGCGTGGTGATCCGGACGTCATCGTCGACGACGAGCGGGTCGGCCGCGCGGCAACGACGAACGACGTCCTCGACCGGCTCGTCGGTGGCGACGCTCGACTGGCCGCGGGCACCTCGTGGGTCTGGACATCCGAGCGGATGGCCGATGCCGTCGACGTCCTGTTCGTCGACGAGGCCGGCCAGATCTCGCTGGCGAACGTGGTCGCGATGGCCCAAGCGGCCGACAGCATCGTCCTGCTCGGAGACCCGCAGCAACTCGATCAGCCGCTCCGCGGATCGCACCCGCCGGGCGCCGACCGCTCGGCGCTGGCCCATGTTCTCGGCGCGCGGGCGACGATCGAGCCCGATCGGGGCCTCTTCCTGGAGACCACCTGGCGGCTCCATCCCGCGCTGTGCGACTACACGTCGGAGGCCTTCTACGACAATCGCCTCTTCCCGGAGCGCCACCTCGCGACCCAGCGACTGACGTCCCGGGACGCCAGGCTGGACGGCGTGGGCCCGCGCAGCTTCGACGTGCCGACGGCCGGCGCGGACAGCGAGAACCCCGAGGAGGCCGAGGCGGTCGCGCGACTGGTCCGGTCCCTCGTCGACGGCGCGACGACGTGGACGGACGAGCACGGCATCGCCCGGCCGGTCGGCTGGTCCGATGTCCTCGTCGTCGCGCCGTACAACGCCCAGGTCGGAGCGATCCGCCGGCTCCTCCCCGTCGAGGCGCGTATCGGGACGGTGGACAAGTTCCAGGGCCAGGAGGCCCCGATCAGCATCTATTCGCTGACGTCCTCGTCGCCCGAGCTCGCGCCGCGCGGGATGGACTTCCTGTACAGCCGCAACCGCCTCAACGTCGCGACGTCGCGGGCCCGCTGCGTCGCCGTCGTCGTGGCCTCGCCCGACCTCCTCCGCGTCCGCGCCCGGACCCCGGAGCAGATGCGACTGGCCAACGCGTTCTGCCGGTTCGCCGAGTTGGCGGGCGTCCGACCGCGGACGGCGGTCGATCCAGACGACCGGCGACCCATCGCCGTGGTCGAGATCCTCACGCTCGGGCTGGACTGATCGACCCCGTGGCCTCGATGATCCCCACGTGACCGCCCCGGCCCTGGATCTCCCGCTCTCGGTCCTCGACCGGCTGCGGCGGCGGACGCATTGGTCGCTCATCGCCGGCGTCGCGCTCGGGAGCACGGGGCACATCGCGGCGTCGACCGTGTCGACGATCGCCGCCCAGCACATCGCCGGCAGCACGGCGTGGAGCGGCGGGCCCGGGGCGGCCGTGGTCCTCGGCGCGGCGATCGGGGCCGTCGTCCTGTCCCAGCTCATGGTTCGGTCGGGTCGTCGGGTCGGCCTGGCGGCGGGCTATGCGATCGGCCTCGGCGGGGCGTTCGTGGCGACCCTCGCGGTCGTGGTCGCGTCGATGCCGATGCTCCTCGTGGGGACGGTCCTGATCGGGTTCGGCAATGCCTCGAACCAGCTCTCCCGCTACGTCGCCGCCGACCTGTTTCCGCCGGCGCGCCGGGCGTCGGCGCTCGGGCTCGTCGTCTGGGGCGCGACCGTCGGAGCGATCATCGGGCCCAACCTTGCGGCGCCCGCCGCGAGCCTTGCAGTCGGCCTCGGATTGCCGGCGCTCTCGGGCGCCTACCTGGTCCCCGTCGTGTTCGTCGGCGCGGCCGCGGTGCTGACGATCGTGGCGCTCCGCCCCGACCCGTATGCCCTCGCCGACGAGTCGTCCCGCCACGACCACCCCGGGATCGACCGAACGACGTCGGCATCGCTGGCGTCGGTCCTGAGTCGACCGAACGTCCCGGTCGCGATCGTCGCCCTCGTCACAGTCCAGGTCGTCATGGTCCTCGTCATGACGATGACGCCGCTGCACATGACCGAGCACGGCCACGATCTCGCGGCGGTCGGCATCGTCATCAGCGGCCACACGCTCGGCATGTTCGCCCTGTCCCCGATCTCGGGCCGCCTCACCGATCGGTTCGGAATGGTCCCGGTCATCCTCGCCGGGATGGCCCTGTCGGCGTCTGCCTCCGCCCTGGCCGCCGTCGCGCCGCCCGAGGGCGGCGTGCTTCTCTTCGTCGCGCTCTTCCTCCTCGGCTACGGCTGGAACCTGGGTTACGTCGCCGGATCGGCGCTGCTCACGCATGGCCTGTCGCTGGCCGAGCGAACGCGACTCCAGGGACTGACCGATGGGCTCATCTGGAGCTCGGCGGCCGCGGCCAGCCTCGGGTCGGGGGTCGTGGTCGCGGCGGCGAGCTACGCGGCCCTGGGCCTGCTCGGGGCCGCGCTCGTCGTCGTGCCGGCGGTGCTCGTGATCGCCCGGCGCTCGGCCGTCGTTGGCGAAGCGGCTGCCTGAGCTCTATGACGCCCGTCGCGACGCTAGCTACCGGACGCCGAGCTCGCGAACGACCCACGCCGCCAGCACGCGAGCGCACTCCTCGACATCGGCGAGCGGGACGTTCTCGTCGGCGCTGTGGGCGACCTTCACATCACCCGGGCCGTACATGACGCACGGCGTCCCGCCCTCGTTGATGAACAGCCGCATGTCCGCGCCGTACGGCTCGCCGAGGAGTGCGGGCCGTCGGCCCGTGACCGCTTCGGCGACGTCGGCCAGGCCGACTGGCAGCGGGTGGTCGGACGGGACACGGCCCGAGCCGAACCGGCCACCGACGATCTCGACCGTCGCCGGGTGCTCGCGCAGGAAGGCGCCCGACGCATTGGCCGCGCCGATCGCCCGCCGCAGGTCCGCGGCCGCGTCCGCCGGGCTCTGCCCGAGCCGGACGCCGTAGCGGCCGTCGCAGACGACCCGGTCGAGCACGGTCGAGGCCCACTCACCGCCCGCCACGATCCCGATGATCGTCGGGTATGGCAGTCCGAGGGCCGTCATCAGCGGGTCGGTCTCGGCGGCGTTTCGAGCGGTCTCATCGGCCTCGAGGGCGCGCAGGATCACGTAGAGGTTGTCGAGGGCCGACACGCCCTCGCGCCGCTGGCTCGCGTGGGCGGCCCGGCCCGGAACGATCAGGCGGAACGTGATCGCGCCGGCATGAGCCACGACGATCTCGAGATTCGACGGCTCGGTGATGATCGCGAGATCGCCGGTCGCGCCAGCCCGGATCGCGGCGAGGGTCCCCTGCCCGCCATCCTCCTCGCCCGGCACGAGCACGACGAGCAGCTCGCCCCCCAGGCGTTCGCTCGCGCCGCTGGCGACAAGCGCCCGGACGGTTCCGAGCATCGCGGCCACGCCGCCCTTCATGTCGCAGGCACCGCGACCGTACAACCGAGCGCCACGGATCTCGCCGCTCCACGGATCGACCGTCCACGACGCCGGATCCCCCGGCGGCACGACGTCGACGTGGCCCGACAGGATCACCCGCCGGCCGCCTGCCCGACCGAGACGGCCGATCACGAGGGGCAACGATGTCCGGGCAGTCTCCTCCCCTGGCCAGGCCGGATCCACGCGGATCGATGCCGGGTCCGGCGCCTGGGTGTCGACCAGCATCCCTGAGGCGCGGAGGCGACGGGCGAGGTCGGCGGCGACGGCTTCCTCGCGTCCGGTCACGCTCTGGATGCGGATGATCGCCTGGAGCTCGTCTCGGATCGCAGCGGGGTCAACCGCATCGGCCGCCGCGCGGGCAAGATCCGACAGGTCCACCGACGTCACGGCTGCCGCGGCAGCGGGCGGGCGAGACACGTCACGCCGCCCGAGCCGTTCTCGGGCGCCCGCCCGAACGCCGGACCCGGCCGCTTGAGGAGGGCCGCGGGCGAGGGCGCCGTCGAGCTGGACGCCCCGTGCCGCGGTTCGGTCGTGCTCACCGACCGAGGATACGACGGTCGCTCCGCTGTTCGGCCGCCGTCGCGCGCGGTACGCTGCACCGATGAGCGGCTACGTCGCGTCGGCGCGGATCGTCGGGGCCGCGCCGCGGCTGGCGCGAGCCGAACGCCCAGTCGAGCCGGCGATCCGGCAGTCCCCAGCGCCCGCGATCGAGACCCTCATCGTCGAGGCCGACCCGGCCGTCGGCGACGGATGGAGCGCTCTGATCGACCGCGTCCAGGCCGCCCGCGAGCGCTGGGCCCAGCTCACGTTCTTCCTGTTCGACGCGAACTCCTGGCGGTAGCGAGCCGCGCCGGACCGGGCGCGCCGAAGCGCCCCACCGCCAGCTCCTGCGAGATCGCATCGGGCTTCCCGTTTCCGAGGATCGCGTCCGCAACGAGACGCGCCGAGCCGGGTCCGGTCGAGATGCCCCACATTCCGTGGCCGGCGGCGATCCACAGCCCGTCCGTCCACGGCGCGCGGCCGAGGAGCGGCCGGGCGTCACTGCTGACCGGCCGGGCGCACGTCCGCAGCCCGACGACCGGCGCCGCCGCAACGGCCGGCACGTAGCGACTGCCGACCGCCCGCAGGATGTCGAGCCATGCCGCGGGATCCGGCTCGTCGCGAAGGAAGGTCGAGCCGAGGTAGCTCGAGCCCGCGCCGGGCACGAGGCTGAACTCCACCGCACCCTCGGCGCCCGTGGGTGACGAAGCATCGGCCGACTCGATCGCGATGTCGATCGCCTCGAGGGCATGCCGCGGTGCCTTGGCCAGGGCGAGGCTGGCGACGACACCCCACGACGGCCGGATCGGTCGCCACCCACCGGCGGGATCCACGATCTGCGCCGACCACGGCCCGCCGGCCACGACCACGATCCCGGCCGGCTCGATCCGACCGCCGGCACCGTCGAGTCGGACGCCGCCGGCCCGACCGGCCACCGTGACCGGTCGTGCGTCGTGCCCGAGCACGATCTCGACGCCCCGCCGAGCAGCCAGGGCGGCGAACGCGTTCGTCGCCGCGGCCGGCGCGACCGGGTATCCGATCCCGAGCCGGCACAGGACGAGGTCCGGCGCGAGGGAGGGCTCGAGCCCGACGAGCTCGTGGCCCGACACGACCTCGGGCGCAGTCGCCGGCCAGGCCCGCCGCCAATCCTCCGCCGCCCGGCGCGCCGTGTCGACGTCGTGCCCGACGAGCAGCAGGCCGGCCGGGTCGGCCGGCAAGGCAAACGAGCTCGCCGGGTCCTCCGCGAGCCGGCCGTATTCGGCAAGCGTCCGCCGATACAGCCCGACAAGCACGGGGTCGAACGGGTGCTGGACGATGCCTGAGTTCCGCCCGGACGCGCCCGCCGCGATCGACGACCGCTCGTACAGGCGAACCTCCAGGCCACCCTCGGCAAGAAACGCGGCGGTTGCGGTGCCGACGATCCCCCCGCCGATGACCGCGACATCGGGCGCCCGGCGCGCACCAGCCATCGTCAACGCACCCGGAGCGATCAGCCGGCCGCCACCGCTGCGCCCGCCGCGGCTCGCGCGGCGATCCGTCCGAGCACCTCGACGAGCCGCTCGACCTCGGCCGCGGTGTTGTAGTGGGTCAGACCGATGCGGACGACGCCCCCGTCGGCCAGGCCGAGCCGCTCGATGAGCCCGGTCGCATAGAAGTCCCCGTCCCAGACCGCGATCCCCTCGGCAGCGAGGGCGTCGGCAACGTCGCGGGGCGCCGCGCCGGCGAGACGGAGGGCGGCCGTCGGCGTCCGGTCGGCGAATCGCTCCCGATCGGTGATGCCGTACATGCTCAACCCCGGGATCGTCTCCAGCCCGTCGGCGAGATGGTCGTACAGCTCCATCTCGTATGCGCGGATCGCGCCCATCCCGGCGAGCACCCGGTCGCGCCGGCTCGCCCCGGCCGCCGCCCCGCCGTACGCGGCGCCGACGTCGCCCAGGTAGTCGACCGCCGCGGTCACCCCGGCCAGCCCCTCGAAGTTGCCGGTTCCCGTCTCGAACCGGTCGGTCGCGGGGATCAGCTTGTAGGCCGGCAGGGCATCGAGCAGGTCCGCCCGCCCGTAGAGCACACCGGCGTGCGGGCCGAAGAACTTGTAGGTCGAGCACGCCAGGAAGTCGGTCCCGACCGCCCGGACGTCGATCGGCAGATGGGGCGCCGCGTGGACCGCGTCGACGTACGTCCACGCGCCGACGGCATGGGCGCGCCGAACGATCTCGGCGACCGGGTTGATCGTCCCGACGGCATTCGAGGCCCAGCCGACCGCGACGAGCCTCGTCCGCGGCCCGAGGATCGCGTCAAGCGAAGCCAGGTCGAGGGTGACGTCGCTCTCCCGGATGTCGACGGTCCGGACGACCAGCCCGCGGTCGGCGGCGATCGCCTTCCACGGCCCGACGTTGCCTTCGTGATCGAGGATCGTCACGACGATCTCGTCGCCGGGGGCCATCGTCGCCCCGATCGACCGGCTGACATGGAACGTGAGCGTCGTCATGTTCGCGCCGAACTTGATCTCCTCGGGCGACGCCGCGCCGAGCATGTCGGCCATCGCCTGGTGGGCTTCGTCGGACGACGCGTCGCTCCGCCGGCTCGTCAGGAACGGCCCGCCGTGGTTGGCGTTCGAGGTCCGGTAGTAGTCGCCGACCGCGGCGATGACCGAATCGGGGACCTGGGTTCCGCCCGGCCCGTCGAACAGGGCGACGGGCCGCCCGCCATCCTCGATCGCGAGGGCCGGAAACCGGCGCCGCAGCGCCTCGACGTCGAACGCGGTCATGGAAGCCCTCTCGGAACTGGCGGCGAAGCCGGGCGAATCAAGAACGGCGGACCCGCGTCGGGTCCGCCGTGATCGTAGTCGCTTGCGGGTCGACCGACCCGCCGTCGTTCAGGCTGCCGAGCGGGCGAGCTCGCGCCCGCGGACCTCGGTCGCCGCCCGGACGATCTCGTCCGCGACGACCTCGTCCGCGACGACCTCGACGACGAGCTTGATGTCCTTGCCGACGAGCCAGCCGCCGGCCTCGAGGGCCATGTTCCAGTTCAGGCCCCAGTCCTCGCGGTTGATCGTCGCCTTCGCTGTGAAGGCGATGTGGCGCGTGCCCCGGAAGTTCGTGGTCTCGCCGACATATTCGACATCGAAGGTCACGGGCCTGGTGACGTCGCGAATCGTGACGTCGGCGGTCACCCGATAGTGGTCGCCTTTGACCGGCTTCACCCGATCGAACGCGACGACGATCTCGGGCCACGTCTGGACGTCGAAGAAATCGGCCGAACGAAGGTGGGTGTCGCGCGCCTCGAAGCCGGTCGACAGGCTCGCAGCCTGGACCCGGATCTCGCCGCTGGCCGCGGCCGGATCCGATTCGTCGATCTCGAGGGTGCCGTCGACGTCGGCGAACGTGCCGCGGACGGTCGTGATCATCATGTGCTTGGCCGCGAATGTGATGTCGGTGTGGGCGGGGTCGAGCTTCCAGGTCGTGGTGCTCATCGTGGGTCTCCTCCGGGAGGGTGTCTCGCTGGTGCGGGCGGCCCGTGGGTCGCCTGGTGTGCATTGTTGACTACGCAACGATATTGCCACATCGTTGCCTTGTCAACAATCCGTGCGCGGGAGTAGGATGGGGTCGACATGTCGACCTCCTCGGTTTCCTCGCGCCTCGAGCCCCTCACCGAGGCACCGGCCACCCCGCGAGCATCGGTCGCCGCGATCGCCGACGAGCCCGGGATCGGCGCGTGGCGGAGCTTCCTGATCGCCCACGCCCGGATCACCCGCCGCCTGGACGAGGAGCTGCAGGCCGCCCACGGCCTATCGCTTGCGGAGTACGACGCGCTGCTGCAGCTCGCCCACGCTCCGGGTCGGCGGGTCCGGATGAACGTCCTGGCCGAGCGGGTCATCCTGTCGCGAAGCGGGATCACCCGGCTCGTGGACCGGCTCGAGGCGGCCGGCTCGGTCGAGCGGGTGGCCTGCTCGACCGACGCGCGCGGCCAGGAGGCGGTGCTGACCGCGATCGGGCTCGCGCGGCTCCGATCCGCTGCGACGACCCATCTCGAGGGGGTTCGCCGCTACTTCCTCGGCCGGCTCGACGCCGCGGACCTCGCCGGCCTCGAGGCGAGCCTTGGCCGCGTCGCCGACCCGCTCGCGTCCGCCAGCCATCCGACCCACGAGGGTTGCGAGCCGGCCGAGGCCTGAGCCGGTCGGTGGCCGTCGGACGGCTCCGGACCGGCACGAGCGGCTTCGCGTACCCCGCCTGGTCACCGCGGTTCTATCCGGCGGGCCTGCGCGGCCCCGAGCTGCTGCGTCACTACGGCTCGCGCCTCGCGACGGTCGAGCTCAACAACACCTTCTATCGCCAGCCGAGTCCGGCCGCGGTCGATGGCTGGCTCGCGGCCACGCCCGCCGACTTCCGGTTCGCGGTGAAGGCACAACGCGGGTCGTCGTTTCGGGCGCTCCAGGTCGATCCCGTCGAAAGCGTCGCGTGGCTGACGGCGCCGCTGCGGCGTTTCGGTGAGCGGCTCGGGACGATCCTGTTCCGTGTCCCTGACGGCGTGGTCCGCAACGACGAGCGTCTCGCCGGCCTGCTCACCGCGTGGCCGGGCGACCTTCCGCTGGCCCTCGAGTTCCAGGACCCGAGCTGGCATGTCGACGAGGTGTTCGGGGCGGTGCGGGGCGCCGGCGCGGCGATCGTCACCACCGATCTCGACGCCGACCCCGAGCCGCCGACGATCCGGCGGACCGGGCCGTTCCTCTACCTCCGGCTCCGCCGCTCTGATTACGCGACCGAGGAGCTCGCCGCGTGGCTCGATCGCCTCGAGCCGTTCCTGACCGACGGGGTCGACGCGTTCGTCTACTTCCGCCACGACGAGGTCGGCCGGGGCGCGGAGCTGGCCCTGGAGCTGGCGGCGCTCGGAGGCGCGGCGGGGTTCGGCGGGCCGCAATGAGGGGGTGGGATCAGCCGGTCGCGCGCGACCCCTCGGCGGGCCCGAACGCGACGAGCAACGTCAGGTCCTCGGTGATGTCGCGGAAACGATGCGGGACCGCGGTCGCGACGAACACGATCGAGCCGGGACGGACGTCCCGGACCTCGTTGCCGACCGTCATCCGGCCGCGACCCGAGATCACGAAGTAGATCTCGTCCTCGGTGTGCGGCCGCTGGAGATCCGGTTGACCGACGGCCAGCACGTACAGCCCGACGCTCAGGTCCGGGACGGTCAGGAACTCCAGGTACGGGACGCCGCTCTCGTCGCGCCGCGCGATGAGATCGCTCAGCTCGTAGGCATGCATCCGCCGAATGTAGCAGTCCGGGAACCGGCCCCGGCGGCCAACCGTAGGATGGATCGATGGTCCCTCACCCCGGCCCGACAGCCGCCCGGCCGAGGCAACGGAGGGTGCGCCTGGTCCTGGTCGCGCTCGTCGTCGCCGCGTCCGCGGTGCTCGTCGCCCTCGCCGCCGGCCGCCTGTCGCCGGCTGTCCGGTTCGACGGTCCCACGGGGAAGCCATCGGGACCGAGCCGATCCGGCGGTTCGGCCTTCGACCCCCGACGGGTCGCCGTCACGCTCGAGCCCGTCGTCGGCGGGCTGGCCCTGCCGCTCGCAATCGCCAACGCCGGCGATGGCAGCAGGCGGATCTTCGTGGCCGAGCAGGGCGGACGGATCGAGATCATCCGCGACGGCCGGATCGTGGCCACGCCGTTCCTCGACATCGGCGCCGAGATCACGACCGGCGGCGAGCGCGGGCTCCTGGGTCTCGCGTTCCACCCGGGGTACCCCGCCGACCCTCGCGTCTTCGTCGACTACACCGACGCGAACGGCGATACCCAGGTCTCCTCGTTCGTCGCCATCCGTGGCGACCCGGATCGGCTCGATCCCGCGACGGAGACGCGGATCCTCCACGTCGCGCAGCCGTACCCGAACCACAACGGTGGGGCCTTGGCGTTCGACCCGGGCGGGATGCTCCTCGTCTCGCTCGGCGACGGCGGCAGCGGCGGCGACCCACACGGCAACGGCCAGTCGCTGCGGACCCTGCTCGGCAAGATCCTCCGGATCGACGTCGACCATGCGGACGCCGGCCATCCCTACCGCATTCCCGCCGACAACCCGTACGCGGACGGCGCCGACGGGCGCCGGCCGGAGATCTGGCTGTGGGGTCTCCGCAACCCGTGGCGGATGAGCTTCGACCGGGCCACTGGCGACCTGTGGATCGGCGACGTCGGCCAGAACCTCTGGGAGGAGATCGACGTCCAGCGAGCCGGGGCCGCCGGCGGGACGAACTTCGGCTGGAACCGGATGGAGGGCACGCACTGCTTCGTGCCGCCGCAGGGCTGCGAGGATGCGACGCTGACGGCGCCGGTGACCGATTACGGACACGATCTCGGGTGCACCGTCATCGGTGGCGGCGTCTACCGCGGATCCGCCCAAAGGGCCTTGGTCGGCGGCTATGTGTTCGGTGACTACTGCAGCGGCAGGATCTGGGCGATCGACCCGGCGAGCGACGCGTACCGGGCGCCGGTCGAGGTCGGGTCGAGCGGTCGGAGCCTGAGTACCTTCGGCGAGGACGAGGCGGGCGAGCTCTACGCCGCCGACATCAACGGCGGGGCGATCCTGCGAGTGACGGCGACGACTCGCTGATCGACGCCGACGATGCCGGCGGGCTGGGCTGGCGAATCGGGCGGAGGTACAGCGCGAGGATCGCGACCAGGTACGCGACGTGCGCGACGATGGTCAGGACCGCTGGCGCGGCGGAGTAGCCGAGGATCGCCCGCAGGAACGAGCCGACGCCCGCCTCGTCCGACAGGATGCCGCCGATGTCGAACGCGGTCGCGGTCCACGGCCCGTTGCCGAGGGCACCGATCTCGATGAACTCGCCGAGGCCGTGGCTCAGCAGCCCGGCCGCGATGAAGACGAGAGCGATCCCGGTCCAGCGGAAGAACGAGGCCAGGTTCAGGCGATGGCTGCCGCGATAGAAGCCGTACCCGATCAGGACGGCGATCGCCAGACCGGACAGGGCGCCGACCACGATCCAGACGGCCTCGGCCCGATCCGACGTGGCCTGGCCGACGAGGAAGATCGACGTCTCGAGTCCCTCACGGACCACGGCCGTGAACGCGAGGACGGCGAGTCCCCAGGAGGCGCCGGCAACGATCGCCCGTTCGACGGCTGCCTGGAGCTCGCCTTTGACCGAGCGAGCCTGGCGGCGCATCCAGAAGAGCATCCAGGTCACCACCCCGGCCGCGATCAGGAGCGTCGTCCCCTCGAAGATCTGCTCGTACGGCTCCTGGAAGGCCCCCACCGTGTTGTAGATCACGATGCCCACGACCAGGCTGAGCACGGCGGCCAGGCCGGTTCCGAGCCAGACCCGCCCGACCTGCTCCGGGCGGCCGCTCCGAACCAGATAGGTGATCACGATGCTGACGATCAGGGCCGCTTCGACACCCTCCCGAAGGCCGGTCAGGAGGCCGCTGGTGAACGCGCCGAGATCCACGATCGTTGTCTCCGAGTAGGAGGAGCGCCGTCGTCGCGCGGCGGTCCGGTGGGACTGGGTCGGAAGGAATCTTAGCCAACCTTGTCGCGATTGGTCAAGCGACCTTGCATCCAATCGACAGGTCGACCTGACAAGCCCCTCGGGTGCCCGCGTCGCCGGCCGCGGCGCGCCGTCATGACCTCAGGATTGCAACGCGGTTGCAATCCTTCGGGGGCGGCGACCCATCGCGCTGCGACTCGGCGGCTGCGCTACTGCAACGGGACGCCAGGTCCAGGCGCGAGCGTGTCTCATGAGGGTGGAGTGCAGCAGGAAACGGTCGTCGCATCGCAGGAGCTCGCCACGGCGGCCGTGCCCGACGGCCGAGGTTTCGTGGACGGGCCGGCCCTCCTGTCGGGCGACCTGCGGGCAATCCTCCAGGGCATCGCGGCCGGGGTCACGGTCCAGGACGAACGCGGCCGATTGTTGTTCGCGAACGATGACGCGGCCCGGCTCTGCGACTTCGGATCGCCGGCCGAGATGCTGGCGGCGACGCCCAGCGAGCTGGTCGACCGGTTCGAGATGGTCGATGAGGACGGCCGCCCCTACGAACCCGCGCGGCTGCCCGGTCGGCGGATCCTCGCCGGCGAACCGGTCAATCCGATTCTCATCGGCTTCCACCTGCGCGCCGACGATCGGACACGCTGGTCGATGCTGGTCGCACGACGGGCCACGCTGGCGGATGGGCGCGTGGTCGCGATCAACACCTTCCACGACGTCACGCCGAGGGTCGAGATCGAACGCCAGATCCGCGCCAGGGAGCGGAGCTCACAGGAGCTCGCGGAGGAGCGTCGTCGGGCCGAGGAGATCGCCCGCATGCTGGCCGACGCGGCCCTCCGCCTCGATGAGTCGGGCGACGTCGGGATGGTCGTCCAGGCCGCCGTCGAGGCGTCGATTCCGGTCATCGCCGACTGGTGCGTCGTCGACCTCCTCGATGGGGACGGGACGGTCCGCCGCGCCGCTGTCGCCGCTCGAGATGAAGGGCTGCGATCCCTCGTCGAGCCATTGCGGGACCATCCGTCGATTCACGACGCGGCTCGGGCCAGCCGGCGGGCGCTCGCCTCGGGCAACGCGATCGTGATCCATGACGTGGAGGCCTGGTGGGCGACCGAGTCGCCGCCGGATCCCGGCCTTCGCCGGGTCCTGACCGCGACCGGCATCCGGAGCGCGATTGCCCAGCCGCTCACCGCTCGCGGCGAGACGATCGGCTCGATCGTCTTTGCGACGGTCGGCGAGCGTTCGTTCGACCCGGAGGCGGTCGAGGCGAGCGGCGAGATCGCCAAGCTCGTCGGGCTGGCGATCGGCAACAGTCGCTCTTACGAGGCCGAGCAGCGCGCCCGGCAGGCGGCCGAGGAGCTCGCCGACCGGATGGAGCGCCTCCAGGCCGCGACCCAGACGCTCGCCGCATCCGAGCACGCCCGGGCGGCCGAGCTCAACGCCGTGATCCGGGCGATGGGCGACGGCATCGTCGTCTGCGACCGGGCCGGGCGAATCATCCTCGCCAACCCCGCCGCGGAGGACGTCTTCCCCGACGTCGTGGAGACGACCTACGCGGAGATCCTTGCCGAGCTCGACGATCCCGATGAACGCGCGCCGGACCTCGGCGGGCGGGGCGGCCCCGTCGAGCTCCGGGTCCGCTCCGAGGACGAGCGCTGGATCGAGATCAGCACATGGCCCGTCGTCGCCGGCCGCGACCCGGTGATCGGCCACGAGGACGAGACGATCGTCCTGCTCCGCGACGTCACCGAGCAGCGCCAGCGGCAGGCCGTGCGCGACACGTTCATCGGCGTCCTCTCCCACGAGCTGCGGACCCCGGTCACGACGATCTACGCCGGGGCGAAGGTCCTCGCTCGACCGGGCACCCTGCCGGACGAAACCCGCCAGGAGATCTTCGACGACATCGTCATCGAATCGGAGCGCCTCCACCGGCTCGTCGAGGACGTCGTCGCGATGACCCGGTTCGGCGACGAGGGCGGCGACGTCGGCGCCGAGCCGGTCCTCCTCCAACGGCTGTTGCCGTCGGTGATCGCCTCGGAGGACGGGCGCTGGCCGGGCGTGACCTTCGAGGCCGACGTTCCGGCGGGCCTGCCGACCGTCATCGCCGACCCAACCTACGTCGAGCAGGTCGTCCGCAATCTGCTGTCGAACGCGGCGAAGTACGGCGGCCCCGGCGCGTCGGTGCTGACCCGGGTCGAGGCGGTCGATGACGAGGTCCTCGTCCGGATCCTCGACGACGGTCCGGGGTTCCCGCCCGACGAGAGCGAGCGCCTCTTCGAGCTGTTCTTTCGCTCCTCGCGGACCGCCCGGGCGGCGGCCGGGGCCGGGATCGGCCTGTTCGTGTGCGCCCGCCTGATCAAGGCGATGGGCGGACGGATCTGGGCGACGAGCCGGGCCGAGGGCGGTGCCGAGTTCGGGTTCGCCCTCCGGGTGATGGGCGAGGACGACTGAACCCGGCTCGCGGTCTCAGAGCCAGGCCGGCGTCGAGATCGATCGCCCGGTCATCGCCGACGGCGTCGAAGAGGACGGCCGGCAGGGTCAACGGATAAAGGCCAGCACTCCGGCGACCACCACCGCGACGAACGCCATCACGTATTCGACCAAGCGCATCGAACGGTCTTCGACATCGGTCTCCGTGGGTTGAAGTCCCGTCTGCCGGATCATCGATCGTGACTCCTGTGCTCGGGCCGTTCCCGGGCTCCGACCGGGCGGGCGGAACCGGATGTGGACGACGACGCCACAGCGTGGGGGGCGTCGTCGCGAGCACAGCATCGATGCCGCTCGGTCGCAGATGCGGCCGTCGACGGCGTCCCGCCGTATCAGGCGAATTGCACCCGGCCGGCGGCAGCAAACCTGCGCGATGACGACGGAGAAGACGCCTCGCGATGACAGCCTGTTGCAAGCCTTGGGGCCCTCGCGGACGGGGCGATCGTCAGGCGGTGTTGCATAGCGTCAACTCCCCGTGGTCCCGCGGCCACGCGAGGCACCGGACCCGCCGGCGCCCTGGCAACGGAGGTACCCCTCGATCATGATCAAGCGAATTCTGCTCGCCATGGCTCTGGCGGCCTCGCTCGGTGGCGCGGTCGTTGCGTGCAACACCCCGGCCGGCACCGCCCTCCCGACCGTGGCCGCCCCGTCCACTCCGGCCACGGTGCCGTCCGCCTCGGAAATGCCATCGGTCGCGCCGTCGGTCGCGCCGAGCTCCTCGTAGGCTTCCGCTCAGCGGCGCCCCGGATCTCCGGATCCGGGGCGCGATTTGTTTGCCCGAGCGTCGGGTGTCCACGACGCGGTGCAATGCGCGTGCAAGCCGCCGGACCTCCCGTGGAGGACCCCTGCAATGCGCCGCCCTCGATGCTCTGTGCCGGCTCCGGCGTCGTCGGGAGGAGAACCTTCAGCGTCGCGGCGATCGGGGACCAAGGTCGATCCGGGATTCGTCCCGGGGCCGACCGTCAGAACGATGCGGCGCTGGCCGAGACGACGACGTCGGCAGCGCCGCATCTGACTGTCCGGGGCGGTCCGTGCCGTCCCAGGCGGTCCGCCGTCCCGCGGCGAGATCGGCGCGGCGGACGAGGGGCGTCCGACCGGATCGCCGCTGACAGACGGATGCAACGGGGATCGCCCCCGCCGTTGTCGATCCGGTGCGACTACCGCCGGATCATCCATCCCGCGCCCATCCCGGGCGCGAAATCGGACATACGGGATGGAGGTCCTGACCCCATGAACATCCTCTCCTGGATCATTCTCGGCGCCATCGCCGGCTACCTCGCCGGCTTCCTCGTCAAGGGCGACGAAGGCCTCGGCGTCATCGGCCACATCGTCCTCGGCATCGTCGGTGCCCTCGTCGGTGGGTTCCTCGCGAGCGTCCTGTTCAATACCAAGCCGATCGAGGGCGCGTTCGACATCGGCTCGATCGTGGTTGCCACCATCGGCGCGATCATCACGGTCGTTGTCGTGAACGCGGTCACCGGCACCAGCCGGTCGGGTCGCGGCGCGATCTGACCGGCCGACCGGGGCCGAGCTCGCTCCGCCGCTCAGCTCACTCGCGAACGCCCACCCGCCCAGGTGGGCGTTCCGATTCGCCGCCCATCCATTGGACCCACGAAGGAGATCCAACGTGTCGAAGATCATGGAAGCCGTCGACGTCCGGGTCCCGGTCCGGACCGCCTACGACCAGTGGACGCAATTCGAGACCTTCCCCACCTTCATGGACGGCGTGAAATCCGTCCGCCAGCTCGATGACTCGACCCTCGAGTGGGTTGCCGACGTCGCGGGCCGCGAGAAGCGGCGGGAGGCGAAGATCACTGAGCAGGAGCCGGATCAGCGAATCGCGTGGACATCGACCGAGGGCGCCCACAACGCGGGCATGGTCACCTTCCACCCCATCGACGACGGAACGAGCCGGGTGACGCTCCAGCTCGACGTCGACCCCGAGGGTCCGGTCGAGAACGCCGGCGGACTTCATCAAGGCGCGCGGGACCGCGACGGGCGCCTGGCGCGGCGACGTCCACCTGCGCTCGCGCTGAAACTCCCCTGCCCACCACCTCGATGAACCGCAGCCGCGGATCCGTGATCACGGTCTACGTCGACGGGTCCGCGGCGCTCGAGCCAGGCGCGGCGGACCGCCTCGCCCAACTGGTCGACGCCGACCACGAGCTCGTCCTCGTCGCCCCGGCCGACGACCCGGCGGCCGGTCGGCTTCGCTGGGCCGGCCACCTGCCGGCGATGCCGGATCCTCCGGCGCCCGGATCGTGGTTCGTGACGGCCGATCCGGCAGCCTGCCGCGATCGCCAGTCCTCCCTGCGGACCATCCTCATCGGGCCGCGGGCGACCGAGCCGCGCCCGACGCGCTGCGACGTCACCGTCCGCAACCTGCGCGACGCGGTGTTCGAGATCCTTGCCGCCGACACGACGGGCTGAGCGGCCGGTGGAAGCGACCGGAGCAGCCGGAAGGCTCGCTGCAACGTTCACAAGAGGCTGCTGCAATCTCTCGAGCCAAACGTCTGGCACGCCCGACAGTCCGCGACTGTAAGACTGGGGCAGCGGGCTCCTGACCACTGGGGGTCCGGGAGCCCGCGTTCGCACGATCGGTCGCCGAGCGCGGTCGCTCGGCACCCGGAACGGCGGTCGGCCGGAACTCCGCAGCCGTCGATATGCGGATGCAAGGTCCGGAACCATCCACGAGAGATTCCCGGCTCGGTCGGTCCCCTACGATCTGTCGCACGCGCGACCGTTCGGCCCTCGACCGACCTCGCGGCGACAAATCTGAACAGTCCCGTGGAGGCGCTTGTGACGGGGCGCCTTCACCCCGATCCCGCGGACGCCCGGAGCCCCCTCCTCCGGGCGTTCCGCTCGTCCGGGCCATGGTCTCCAGGTTCGGACGACGCAGGACGTGATCCCCAACGAGAGAAGCCGGTCGGCTCGTCCGACCGGCTTCTTCGATCGCGTACGGGGTCGCCACCGGCGGCCGCAGCCGCCAGGGCTCACCGCGTCAGCGCGGACGCATCGTTCGGGTCCCGCCGTGGCGGTCGAACAGGGTGAAGCCCATCGCCGTCGCGGGAATCAGGGCGAGGATCACGAGCAGCCGGTTCGCCCCGCCGAGCAGCAGCCCCATCGCGAGTCCGAGGGACAGCGAGGTTCCGACCGCGAGCACCTCGTCGGACTCGCCCTTCATGAGCTGATTCGCGCGATCGAGCTGGGCGCCGGTCGCCGTCGCGGCATCGGGCAGCCGCTGGGCGGCCGCGACGGCCCGATCGGCAACGTCGCTGGCGATGCCTTTCGCCGTCGTTGCGAAGTCGGTCTCCTCGGCGACGGTGCCGGAGCTCGGTGTCATCGGGTTCGTCGTGCTGACCATCTGGCGGATTCCTCCTCGGATTGCGGTTGCCTTCGCCGACGATACGGCTCGTCACGCCGCAGCAATCCCCTTCGGTCTACAGGGCAGGTTGCAGGCGCATGACAGCCGGCGACTGCAAGCGCCCTGTGATCTGGACCTTCGGCCACGGAGGCTCGCGCAAGGTTCTGCCCGCTACGGTCGGTGCCAGTCGGCCGGCGCGGACCGGCCGCTCACTCGCGGAGGAGTCAGACATGGGTTACGAGGACACGAAGGCGGACGCCAAGGAGGCGCTCCGCCACGTCGATAACAAGGCCAAGGAAACCTGGCGGCAGGCCGACGGCAGCGAGAGCCTGTCCGACAAGGTCGCCGACGCCGGCGACGATGTCCGCGATGCCCTCGGCAACGTCGGCGACGAGGTCCGTCGCCATTCCGACGACATGGATCGGCGGCGCGTCTGACCGATCGCTTCCGCGCCGACCGACAGCGCCCCGTCGAGCCGGCGGGGCCGCTGTCCACTCGAACGCCTGACCGACTCGACCCTCAGACGCTCCCGGCGGTCGAGGCATTCGCCCGCGAAGACCCCGTCTTGCGTCGACGCGGCCGGCCGGCATCCATCCGGAGTTGGGCCCGCAGGAGCGCCACGACCGCCCGCTCCTCGCCTGGATCGGTCGCGCCGGGTCGATCGTCCGCGTCCTCGGCCGCCGTCATGAGAGCCGTCCGGATCCGGCCGTCGAGATAGGCATCGACGACCGCCGGATGAACGTACGCTCGGCGAGCGACCGCCGGAGTGTTGCCGAGGTTGTCCGCCGTCGTCCGAATCGCCGCGGCCCTGAGTCGTTACAGATTCGTATCGTCGGGGAGAGGCGGACGCGCATCGGCGGCATGACCGGATCGGCAGACTCCGCCTGCCGGGCGCGGGCGATCGCCCATCGCCCTAGCGGAGAAGAACCGATGGCTGCCGATCCACGCTCGATCGAGTCGATCTCGAAGCCGGCCGGTGACGCCGTCGTCGAGATCCAAGACGTATCGCGCCGGTTCGAGGACCGCGAGGTCCTGAGCGACATCAATCTGTTCGTGCCGCGCGGCACGATCCTGGGGGTCATCGGGCCGTCCGGCGCCGGCAAGACGACGATGATCCGGATGCTGACCGGGGCCCTCGCGCCGACCACCGGCGAAGTCTCGGTCCTGGGGCGGCGGCCGCATGCCTACCGCCGCCAGGATCGCGAACGGATCGGCTACATGCCCCAGTCGTTCATGCTCTACGAGGACCTGACCGCCGGCGAGAACATCGACTTCGTCGCGAGCCTGTTCGGCTTGCTTTGGCGACGCCGCCGACGCCGGGTGCGCGAGGTCCTCAAGCTCGTCGATTTGTGGGATGTCCGCGGTCGCCAGGCGCGCCGCCTCTCGGGCGGGATGCGGCGTCGCCTCGAGCTCGCCTGCGCACTCGTCCACGACCCGGAGCTGATCATCCTGGACGAGCCGACGGCAGGGATCGATCCCCTGCTGCGAGGCTCGATCTGGAAGGAGCTCCATCGCCTTCGCGACGCCGGCCGGACACTCCTCGTGACGACCCAGCACGTCGGCGAGGCGGACGAATGCGACATCGTGGCGATGATCGTCGACGGCCGGATCGTGGCCCTGGCGCCGCCGAACGAGCTTCGTCGTCTCGCCACGAACGGCGATCTCCTCGACATCGAGACGTCGGCTGACTTCGACGGCGCGAATCTCATCGGACTCCGCGGTGTCCGCGCCGTCACCCAGGACGGGGCGCGACACCTGCGGGTCGTCGTCGACGATGCCGGACGCTCGCTGCCGATCGTGGTCGAGACCATCCGGGCATCCGGCGTCGAAGTCGCGTCGGCCCGCGAGCAGCGCCTCTCGTTCGACGAGATCTTTGCCATCCTCGTGGCCTCGGGTGGTGAGCTGCGGTTCGCGGACGACGCCAGGAGTGCCGAATCGACCGCGGACGACCGCGGGCCGACCTCGCCGGATCGGACCGCGAGCGCGGCATGAGGCTGTTCAAGACGCCGACCCGGATCCTCGCCATCGTCGGCAAGGAGCTCGTGTCGATCGTCCGCCGGCCCAGCGCCCTGATCAGCCTCGTCCTCGGACCGTTCCTGATCATGGCCGTCTTCGGCATCGGCTACAGCGGCTACCGCCGACCGCTTGCCACGATCGTCGTGCTACCGGCGGATTCGGGCCTGCCGACCGATGCGAATGCCTACAAAGGCGTGGCCGGCGACGGCCTCGAGGTCGACCTGGTCACGACCGATGAGGCAGCGGCGATGGATCGGCTCAACCACCAGCTCGTCGACATCGTCGTCGTGGCCCCGCCCGACATCAAGACCACCTTCGAGGCCGGCCGGCGATCGGATATCCAGGCTCGGGTCAACCTGACGGACCCGGTACAGGTCGCCTACGCGGAGTTCCTGGCGCGGGGGCTCGAGGCCGCGATCAATCGCCAGATCATCGAGCAGGCCGTCGACCAGGTCCGGAGCTTCGCGACGGACCTGGGTCTCCGCGACCCCACGAGGATCCCCGCCTACGTGATCGCGGCACCGACCGCAGCCGACCTTGACAACGTGGCCCCGTCCGAGCCGACCGTCGTCCAGTACTTCGCCCCCGCAGTCCTTGCCCTGATCCTCCAGCACTTGGCGGTGACGCTGATCGCGCTCTCGGTCGTCCGCGAGAAGACCAGCGGGCTGTTCGAGCTGTTCCGGATCTCGCCGATCACGACCGCCGAGCTGGTCACCGGCAAACTCATCGCCTACGGGATCTTCGCGGGGGCCGTTGCCTGCGCGACGATCGGGTTGCTCGTCGCCGGCTTCCACGTTCCCGTCATCGCCCAGCCGGGCTGGATCGCCCTCGTCGCCGCCCTCCTCGTCGCCTCGTCGCTCGGGCTCGGTCTCCTGATCGCCGCCGTCTCCGACACGGAGCCCCAGACGGTTCAGCTGTCCCTGCTGGTCCTCCTCGCGTCGGTCTTCTTCTCCGGCTTCGTGCTCGCGATCAGCGAATTCAGCGAACCCGTTCGCTCGCTGATCTACGTCCTTCCGGTCGCGAACGGGATCCGCCTGTTCGGCGATTTCATGTTCCGCGGCGCGACCGTCGTCTCGTGGCAGCTGTGGCTCCTCGCCGGGCTGGCGGTCGCCTACATCGGCACCGCCTGGCTCCTGCTCCGGAGGGAGATGGCCCGCGCCTGATCGGGCTCGATCCCGTGGCTGCCGGCGCGGCCGCTATCGGGCGGTCGCGGCCGGGCGGCCTGCCGGCTCGTCGAGGGCTGACGCGCCGGCTCCGCCAGACGGCTCGTGCTCGAGGCCGAGCATCCTGGCGTAGATCGCCTCGTAGCGATCGGTCATCCGTGTCGCCGAGAAGCGATCGATCACGGATGCGCGGATCGCCTCGCGATCGAGCTCGCCGACCCGATCGGCCAGGAACGCCAACTCCGTGACGTCGTCACCGAAGAACCCGTCGATCCCGTCGCGGATGATCTCGTCGAGTCCGCCGACCCGCCGGGCGAGAACCGGAGCGCCGCAGGCGAGGGCCTCGATCGCGACGAGGCCGAACGGCTCGGGCCAGGAACCGGGCATGACGACGGCGTAGCTTTCGGCCAGGAGGGCGTCGCGCTCGACGCCCGACAGCTCACCGAGGAACTCGACCCGGCTGCCGGCGGCCTTCAGGGCTGGCTGGAAGACCTCGCTGTTGAACTCCTGCTCGTCCGGGGTCGGTCCGAGCTTCGCTGCGATCCGAAGCGGCCGATCCGCCTGTCGGGCGATCTCGATGGCGTCGACGATTCCCTTCTCCGGCGCGACCCGGCCGACGAAGACGAGCGCCTCGGACCGATGTGCGTTGAACGGCGACGCATCGAGCGTGAGCCCGTTGTGGACGACGGACCACGGCACGTCGGGGTGGACCGAGGCCTGCGACCGGCTGATCGCGACGAGCCCGTCGGGTCCATCGGCGAGCGCCTCGCGGGACCACGGGAGGTCAAGGCGACCATGGAACGTAGAGGCGACCGGCCGGCGAGCCGCGCGCTGCAGAACGAGCGAGAACCACTCGAGATGGCTGTGGATCAGGTCGAATTCGCGCTCGTGATCGAGGACCTGGAGGGTCGTCGTCAGCATGTGGCCGCTGATATCGCCGCCGTAGCCGGCCGGCCGAAGGGCCTGCGGAACGGTGGCGATCAGGCGGCCCGGGACCGCGGAGTCGCCGGATGCGAACGTCGTCACTTCATGGCCGCGCCGATCCAGCTCGGTGACGAGCTCGAAGACGACACGCTCGGTGCCGCCGTAGGCCTCGGGTGGCACGCGCTCCAGCGGCGGCACGGCCTGGGCGATGCGCAGTGGTCGGATCACGGGTCCCTCACAGAAACGGAGGCCGCCGCGCCGTCGGGGACGGCGCCGCAGCCCGGATGGTGGGCGCCTCATGGTGGGCGTCAGGGCGGCGAGCGGCCGCAGTCCGACGGTCGACAATGAACGCCTCCGACGGTACCGACGGTCAGACCCGGACGCGCATCACCGCGTTCGGCTGGGCATATCAGTCGCGTGACGAGCGGTTCGACCGCCACCCGGTTCGGGCGCCGACTCGCGGGAAACGCCGCGGTCCCCAAACCGAGGGCTACAGGACAGCCGGATCCAGCTTCGCCGGGTCGACGTCGAGCGTGCCCATCGCTTTGGCCACCTTGTCGGGCGCCATCGCCCCGCATCGCCCCAGCTCGGCGAGCGCGGCCGCCGCGATGTGCGGCGGATCGATCTCGAACAGCGTCCGGAGCGCGTCGCGGGTGTCGCTCCGGCCGAAGCCGTCGGTCCCGAGCGAGACGTAGTACGGCGGCAGCCAGCGGGCGACCATGTCGGGCAGCGCCTTCAGCCAATCGGTCGCGGCGACGATCGGCCCGCCATCGGGGCCCAGCACCGTCGAGACGTACGGGACCCGAGCCTTCTCCGTGGGATGGAGGCGGTTCCAGCGCTCGGCGTCGAGGGCATCGCGGCGAAGCAGCGGGAACGACGGTGCCGAGTAGACCTCCGCAGCGATCCCGGCCTTCTCGGCAAGCAGGTCGCGGGCGGCTATCACCTGCTGGAGGATCGAGCCCGAGCCGACGAGCCGGGCACGGTGGGCCTTCGGGCCCAGGTCCGGCGCCTCGGCGAAGCGGTAGATCCCGCGGATGATCCCCTCGTCGATTCCGTCGGCCTTCTTCGGCTGGGCGTAGTTCTCGTTGTAGATGCTGATGTAGTAGAAAACGTCCTCGCCGGCGTTGTACATCCGCTCGATCCCGTCGCGGACGACCGCGGCGAGCTCGTAGGCGAACGCCGGATCGTAGGCCCGCACGTTCGGCACGGTCTGGGCGAGGATGTGGGAGTGGCCGTCGTCGTGCTGGAGGCCCTCGCCCGTCAACGTGGTCCGGCCGGCGGTGGCGCCCATCATGAAGCCGCGCCCGCGGGCGTCGGCGAGGGCCCAGATCTGGTCGCCGGTTCGCTGGAAGCCGAACATCGAGTAGAAGATGTAGAACGGGATCACCGGGAAGGCGTGCGACGCGTACGACGTCGCGGCCGCCTGGAGTGAGGCCACCGAGCCCGCCTCGGTGATGCCTTCCTCGAGGACCTGGCCGTCCTTCGCCTCGCGGTAGGACAGAACCAGGTCCGAGTCGACCGGCGAGTAGCGCTGGCCGAGCTGGGCGTAGATCCCGACCTCCTTGAAGAGCGGGTCCATGCCGAACGTCCGGGCTTCGTCGGGGATGATCGGAACGATCCGTGGCCCGAGCGACTTGTCGCGGATCAGGTTCCGCAGGATCCGGGTGAACACCATCGTCGTCGAGACGGCCGTCTCGGACCCGCTCGCGAACTCGGCGTCGATCGCCGCCGCCGGTTTCGGGAGCGGCTGCGACCGGACGACCCGCCTCGGCAGCGAACCGCCGAGGGCCTTCCGCCGCTCGATGAGGTACTCGACCTCCTCGGAATCGGGGCCCGGGTGGTAGTAGGGCGCGTCCTTGAGCTTCGCGTCGGGGATGGGTAGCTCGAGCCGGTCGCGGAAGACCCGGAGCTCGGCCTCGGACAGCTTCTTGGCCTGGTGGGTGATGTTGCGCGCCTCGACCCCCGGCCCGAGCGTCCAGCCCTTGACCGTGTGGGCAAGGATCACGGTCGGTGCATCGGTGGCTTCGGTCGCGGCCTTGTACGCGGCGAAGACCTTGCGATAGTCGTGGCCTCCCCGCCGGAGCTTGGCCAGGTCGTCGTCCGAGAGATGCTCGACGAGCCTCCGCAGCCGCGGATCCGGACCGAAGAAATGCTCGCGGATGTAGGCGCCGCCGGCGACCGAGAACTTCTGGAACTCGCCGTCGAGCGTGTTGTTCATCTGCTCGACGAGGACGCCGTCCACGTCGCGGGCAAGAAGCTCGTCCCACTCGCGCGCCCAGACGACCTTGATCACGTTCCAGCCCGAACCGCGGAAGACCGCCTCGAGCTCCTGGATGATCTTGCCGTTGCCGCGGACTGGGCCGTCGAGCCGCTGGAGGTTGCAGTTGACGACGAACGTCAGGTTGTCGAGGCCCTCGCGGGAGGCGACGTGGAGCGCCCCGAGCGACTCGGGCTCGTCGGTCTCGCCATCGCCGAGGAACGCCCAGACGCGGGAGCCGCTCGTATCGAGCAGGCCGCGGTTGTGGAGGTAGCGGTTGTAGCGGGCCTGGTAGATCGCGCTGATCGGCCCGAGCCCCATGGAGACCGTCGGGAACTCCCAGAAGTCGGGCATCAGGCGCGGATGGGGATAGGACGACAGGCCCTGGCCGGGCACCGTCTCGCGCCGGAAATGATCGAGCTGGCCTTCGGTCAGCCGGCCCTCGAGGTAGGCCCGGGCGTACATCCCGGGCGCCGCGTGGCCCTGGTAGAAGATCTGGTCGCCGGAGCCGTTGCCGTCCTTGCCCCGGAAGAAGTGGTTGAAGCCGACCTCGTAGAGTGATGCGGCCGACGCGTAGGTCGCGAGATGACCGCCGATCCCCGCGAAGCGGGTGTTCGCGCGAAGGACCATCGCGACCGCATTCCACCGGACGATGCGGCGGATTCGATGCTCGATCTGCTCGTCGCCGGGAAAGAACGGCTCCTGCTCGGGGCTGATCGTGTTGATGTAGCGGGTCTGGGTCAGCGGCGGCAACCCGACGTGGAGCTGACGGGCCCGCTTCAGCAGCTTGTAGACGAGGAACCGGGCGCGGCTCTCGCCCTCCTGCTCGACGAGCTGGTCGAACGAGGCGAGCCACTCCTCGGTCTCGGCCGGATCGACGTCCGGGAGCTGGTGCTTGAATTCGTCGAAGGTCATCGCTGCCTCGGAGGGTTGCTGTGACGGTCGGTCGATCAGGTGGGCTCGACCCGGAAGTTCGCCGACCGGACGGCCGGCTCGAGCATGGCGTCGTAGCCCTCGATGCCCGTGTACTTTCCGGCCAGCGCCGCGTCGATCCGCTCGATCGAGTCCGGATCGGTCGCGGGGATGGCAGTTGCGGCCAGCCGTCGTCCGCCGACGTGAACCGCGATCGCGGGGTTGGCGGTCGCCTCGCGGAACCAGCGGCCGCGATCGCCGCGGACGGATCGGAGGAAGACGTCACCGCCCTCGACCAGCACCCAGGTGATCGTCCGGTGGACGGGCCCGTCGGGCGCCTGCGTCTCGATCTCGACCTCCTCCGCGACGGCCAGTCGCTGGAGATCGTCCGTGCCAAAGCTCATCGAGGCCAGCGTAGCCGATCGCATCCAGGATGGCGTGGATGAGCGGTGACCCGATCGCGTACCGTCCGAATTGATATGTCCATGCAATGGTTCTGCAATGTCGGAGCCGAGCGGGCGGTACGGGCCGAGCGGCACAGTCGATGCCTTGGCCGAGCGGCGCGACTGGATCCGCCGGGGGCGTCCTTCGACCGGCGACGAATGACCAAATCTCTGCACCGGGCTTCTGGCTCGTCGGGTCTACCCGTGGGCCGCTGATCCGGCACAGTCAACGCGCGCAGTCTTGGAGGTATCGCGTGGGAACCCAGCCGCTGGTCCTGGTGGCGGACGATGAGCCCCGAATCACGAAGCTCGTCTCGATCGCGCTGAGCGAGGAAGGCTTCCGCGTCGTCACCGCGTCCGGCGGCGAGGACGCCCTCGCCAAGGCCGAGGAGATCCGGCCGGACATCGTCCTCCTCGACATCGTGATGCCGGACCTCGACGGCATCGAGGTCATGCGCCAGCTCCGAGAGCAGCGTCCGGTGCCGGTGATCCTGCTCACGGCCAAGGGCGCAACCGCCGACAAGGCGAAGGGCCTCGATCTCGGGGCCGACGACTACATCGCGAAGCCCTTCCATCCGGACGAGCTCGCGGCACGCGTCCGGGCCGTCATCCGGCGCTCGACCGGTGTCGAGCCGGGAGCCGGGGTCGTCGCCTTCGACGACGTCGAGATCGATCTCGAGCGGCGGATGGTTCGCCGCAACGGCGAGCTGGTCCAGCTGTCCCGCACCGAGTGGCTGCTCCTCCAGCATCTCGCCACCCATCCGGGCAAGGTCGTCCTCCACACCGAGCTCCTGACGAAGGTCTGGGGACCGGAGTACCGCGATGACCTCCAGTACCTCCGGGTCTGGATCAGCCGGGTCCGCCGCAAGCTCGGTGCGAAGCCGGGCGAGCCAGGCCGGATCCGGACGTTCCAGGGGATCGGCTATCTGCTCGACGTCGAAGGAACCGCCGGCGGCGGCTCCGACGAGGCGGCCGACGATGTGACCGAGATCGGCGACGACGCCGTCGAGGCCGACGACAAGACGGCGGCATCGGTCGGCTGATCCCGAGGTCTCCCGAACACGCACGGCGCCCGTCCCGAGACGGGCGCCGCGTTCTATGCGGAGCGTTCCCCGAACCGACACCTGCCTGCAATGCAGACGGGGCAGCCGCTAGTCGAAGCGCAAAGCCCCGGGCGCGACGCTCAATCCCCGCCGCTTCGGCGGCCACGGATGGGAGAACGCCATGACCTACGAAGAACGCGTCGTCCGCGAAGAGAACGCAGCTCCGGTCTACGACCGCGGGTCGAGCGTCGTCGAGCGCCGAGTGACCACGAATCCGAGCGGCGGCGAATTCGCCGGTCGCGTCGTGATCCTCCTGTTCGGGATCGTCCAGGTCCTGATCATCCTGCGGATCGTCCTGCTCCTCCTGAACGCCCGCGAAGGGAATGACCTGGTCTCGTTCATCCTCAACGCGAGCCAGATCTTCGTCGGCCCATTCAACGGCATGCTCAATGTCGACAACCTGAAGTCGGGTGGCTCGATCCTCGATGTCGCGGCCCTACTCGCCCTGATCGGCTGGTCGGTGCTAGAGGCAATCATTCTGGCCGCGGCCGGCGTCTTCCGCCGCGAGCGGACCGCCTGACCCGACCCGCCCGGCGCCAACCGGCCCGGGCGTCTCGACCATCGCTCGACGACGGCGCCCCGTGAGGCGCCGTCGTCGCTGTTTGCTAGCGTAGGCGCATGCAGCGCTACGACCGTCGGACGGCCCTCGTCATCGTCGACGTCCAGAACGACTTTGCCGATCCCGCAGGCGGCCTGTCCGTGCACGGCGGCGCCAACCTGGTCCCGATCATCAACGGCGAGATCGCGGTGGCCCGAGCCGCCGAGGCCCTGATCGTGTTCACCCAGGACTGGCACCCCGAGACGACTCCCCACTTCGCGAAGGACGGCGGGCTCTGGCCAGTCCACTGCGTCGCGGGCACCTGGGGCGCCGAGCTCCATCCCGACCTCGACCCGGACGCGGCGGCCGGAGCGCCGCGGGTCCGCAAGGGCGCGAACGGCGAGGACGGCTACTCCGGCTTCACGATGCGCGATCCGACATCGGGGGCGACGACGCCGACCGAGCTCGAGGGTCTGCTCCGTGGCGCCGGCATCGAGTGGGTCGTCGTCGCCGGGCTCGCCTCCGATTACTGCGTCAAGGCGACCGCCCTCGATGCGGTCCGGCTCGGCTTCGAAACGGCGGTCCTCCTCGACGGGATGCGGCCGGTCGAGCTCGAGCCCGGCGACGAGCAGAAGGCGATCGAGGAGATGACCGTGGCCGGCGTCCACACCTGGTCGACCCGGATGCGCTGAGCCGCCGCATCGTGCAGGTCCACCTCGTCGACGCCACCTACGAGCTCTTCCGCGCCCACTACGCCCCGCGTCCCGCCGTCCGCGGCCGGAACGGGGTCGTCCTGTCGGGCGTGTCGGGCCTCTGCGATCAGCTCCTCTACCTCCTTCGCGAGGAGGGCGCGACGCACGTCGGATGTGCCACCGATCGGATCATCGAGTCGTTCCGCAACGACCTGTTCCCGGGCTACAAGTCGTCGGTCGGGATGGATCCGGAGCTCCTCGCCCAATTCCCGATCGCGGAGGCGGCGATCGAGGCCCTCGGCGTCGTCCTCTGGCCGATGGTCGAGTTCGAGGCGGACGACGCGATCGGCGCCGCCGCTGCCCGCTTCGGCGCGGAGCCCGAGGTCGAGCGGATCCTCATTTGCACGCCCGACAAGGACATGGCCCAGTGCGTCGTCGACGAGCGCATCGTGCTGCGCGACCGCCGCCGCGGGCTCACCTACGACCGGGCCGGCGTCCTCGAGAAGTGGGGCGTCGAGCCGGCCTCGATCCCCGATTACCTGGCCCTCGTCGGCGACTCATCCGACGGCTACCCGGGCCTGCCCGGCTGGGGCGCCAAGTCGACGGCGCTCGTCCTCCGCCGCTACGGGTCGATCGATGCGATCCCGGCGAAGGCGAGCGACTGGGACGTCGCCGGTGTCGGTGGCGCGGTCCGGCTGGCCGCCGTCCTCGTGGAACAGCACGATGCCGCGGTCCTGTACCGGACGCTCGCGCGGCTCCGGCTCGACGCTCCGTTGCCCCAGCGACGGGCGGTCGAGCTCGAGTGGCGCGGGGCGCCGCGTGCGGCCTGGGAGGCGTTCTGCGACCGATGGGGGCTCGCCCGCCTGCGCGCCCGGCCGCATCGTTGGATCGAGGCGTAACCGCCGATCGAGGCGTCTCGCCCGAAAAACGCCGGCGGCTGATTCGCCGCCCGATTCGCCAGCGGCCGACGATCAGCGACCGTTGGCCAGGGCGAGAATCCGGTCATGGAACGCCGATGGGGCGGCGATCGTCCCGGCGGCGCGGGGCGCCCGCCCCGGGTCGTACCATGGGGCGCCGTCGAACGCGGTCACCGTCGCCCCGGCTCGCTCGGCGACGAGCCCGGCTGCAGCGACGTCCCACGCCGACAGGCCCGACTGCTGGACGAACGCATCGAATCGCCCATTGCCGACGTACGCGAGGGCCAGCGATGCCGAGCCCATGGACCGGGCAATCCGGATGTCCTTGCGGAGGGCCCGAGCCCGGCTCGCGACGGATCGCCCGGCGAGCGACAGCGAGATGACGTAGTCCGAGAGCTTCTCTTTGCCCGACGCCCGGATCACCCGGCCGTTGAGGGTGGCGGGTCCATCGGCCGTGGCCGCGAACGTCTCGCCGCGGGTCGGATCGAGGACCGCCCCGGCCATCGGCCGGCCGTCGACGACGAAGCCGATCGACACGCAGAACACCGGCAGGCCGTTGGCGTAGTTGACCGTCCCATCGAGCGGGTCGATCACCCACGTCCGGCCGTTCACCGGCCGCGATTCGTGAGCGGCATGGGCGCCGGACTCCTCGGCGAGGATCGCGTCGCCCGGAAAGCGCGCCCGGATCGCCGCGATGACGAGCTCCTCGGACAGGTGGTCTGCCTCGGTCACGACGTCGCGGGCGCCCTTGTGATCGATTCGCTCGAGCCGCTCATAGCGGTCCATCAGGACGACCCCGGCGGCCATCGCGGTCGCGATGGCGAATGCCAGCTCGTCGGCCCACGCCGATCGCGATCCGGTCGGCGGGTCGTGCCGCCCGCGCGACGGGTCGCCCTGCCAGCGCGGCTCGTCGACCACGCCGGCCGTGGCCGCCGGGTCGTCGATGCCGGTCACGGCCCGTTGCAGACGACCGCGAGCATCCGGTCCACGCTCCCGAAGTCGACCTCCTGATCGAAGGTGACGGTCGCCCCGGGCGCGATGCGCGGGCTGTAGACGACGGTCGAGTGAACGAGCGCGGGATCCTGGGGGTCGGTCAGGCGGCACGTCGCGCTGCCGGTCGATCGGCCGTCGTTGCGCGCCTCGATCGTCGCGTTGAGGACGCCCGCAGATGCACCGGGCGTCATCGCGATGACCCGGGCGGTGAACGGCCCGATCCCGGCGACCGCAAGGTGGGCCGCGATCGCGAGACCGGCGACCGCCACCCCGACCGCGAGGAAGACGGTCCCATGGACCTGCGAGCTGGCGCTGTCCCGGAGACCCAGCGGGTTGCATCGCTCGCACAGGCCGACGTCGAGGGCGACCGGCGCGCCGCAGCGGGCACAGGGATGGGTCTGGGCTGGACTGGCGGGGATCGTTGCAGGGGCCGTCATCGCAGGCTCGATGGTGCCACGGATCGGACCGGACCGGACCCTGCGAACCCCGGAGCTACCAGCGGGCCACCGCGTCGACCAGCGCGTCGACGTCGGCGGTCGAGCGGGCCAGGACGATCGCGCCGTCGGCGCCGATCGCGTGCCAGCGCTGCCAGGCGGCTCGCGGCTCGCGGATCCACTCCGTATCGGCCAGATCCGTGTCGGCGAGCCATTCGCCCTGGAACCCGACGAGGACCCGCTGCTCCTCTCGTCGTCGGCCCGCCGCCGCCAGCGATTCGAGGTAGAGCGGCAGGTTCCGCTCGAAGTTGTTGTCGAAGGTTGACCAGCCATCGCCGATCCGGCCGGCCAGGCGAGCGCCGGCCGGCGTCTCGCCGCCGATGATGATCGGCGGAGGCGGCTCGGGAACCGGGAACGCCGTCGCCTCGGACAGCGGGTAGTACGGGGAGGGACGGGTCACCGGGCCGCCGGTCCACAGCGCGCGCAGGACAGCGATCGCCTCCTCGAGGCGGGCCACCCGCTCGGGCGCCTCCGGGAACTCCATCCCGTACGCCGCGTGCTCCTTCGGCGCCCCGCCGATCCCGATCCCGAGAACCAGCCGTCCCCCGCTCGCGACCTGGAGGGTCGACGCCATCCGGGCAAGGAGCGCGGGGTGGCGGTTCATGACGTTGGCGACGAACGTGCCGACGGTGACCCGCGGCGTGGCCGCCGCCGCCATCGCCAGGATCGTCCAGCTCTCGACGACGGGCGCGCCGGACTTGCCGCGGCCCATGAAATGATCCCAGCACCAGACGCCGGCATAGCCGGCCTCGTCGAGCCGGCGGGCGCTGTCGAGCCACCAGCCGGGCTCCGCCCGGATCGACCGGATCGAGACGCCGATGGGCAGGGCCGGCATCATGGCCCGCTCGAGCCAGGCGAGGCGCCCCAGCGCCCCGCGGATGGCCAGATTCCCGCCCAGGGACCGTTGGGCACGGTCGACGGCGCGGTTCGGCCCTCTCCGGCGGGACCGTGAGCGTGACGCCGCGGGTCACGTGGCCTGAAACCCGTTCGGATCGTGCCCAACGCTCCACCCACGAGCATTTGGCCCGGTCGGTCCGGTCGGCGCGGTTGGTCCGGCGCGATCCCGTGCGGCGCGGCCTCATGCGGCGCGGCCTCATGCGGCGCGGCCTCATGCAGCGCGGCGTCATGCGGCGCGGTCCCGTGCGGTGTGGTCCCGTGACGGGCGACGCCAGGCGAGGCTCCCCCGCTCGACACAGATGGCCAAATTCCCGCCCGAGGATCCTTAGGCACGATCGACGGCTCGTTTCGGGCCCCCACCACGGAACCGTGAGCGTGGCGCTGCGGGTTACGTCGCCTGAAAGCCGTTCGGATCGTGCCTAACGCTCCACCCACGAGAATCTGGCCCGGTCGGTCCGTTGCGCCCGGTCGGTCCGGTGCGCCCGGTCGGTCCGGTCGGCGCGGTTGGTCCGGTCCGCGCTGTTGGCCCCGTCCGCCCGGTCGGCGCGTTCGGCCGGAAGCCGGCACGGACCCTACAGCCCCGTCTCGAACAGGCGGATGTCCTCGGGCGAGGCGACGTGGCCGTCGCCGCGGGTGTGCTCGAGAGCTGCCCGGGCGCCGAGTGTATCGAGGTCGGCCGGGAAGCGACCGATCATCGCGAGCACGACCTTCTGGATCCGCTCCGCGTTCTGAGCGAACACCTCCAGGACCGACCGGGCATCGACCGCCTCGGTGCCCTCGAGAACGCCGGCGTCGTAGTCGGTGATCAGGGCGATGTTGACGACGGCCATCCCGACCTCGCGACAGAGGTAGGCCTCCGGGTACTGGGTCATCGAGATGACCTCCCAGCCCGCGTCGCTGAACCACTTCGACTCGGACTTCGTCGAGAATCGCGGGCCGTTGATGATCACGATCGTCCCGCGCTCGTGGAACGAGATCCCGTGCTCGCGGATCACGTCGGCGGCCAGTCCCCGAAGAACCGGGTCGTAGATGTCGGCGGACGAGACGTGGCTCACGATTGGCCCGTCGAAGAACGTGTCGGCCCGCCCGTTCGTCCGATCGACGAACTGATCGCACAGGACGAAATCGCCGGGCTTGACGTGGCGCTGGAGCGAGCCGGCGGCGCACGGCGAGATCACGGCCTTCACCCCGAGCGAGCGCATCGCCCAGACGTTCGCCCTGTAGTTGATCTTGTGCGGCGGGATCGTGTGGCGCCGGCCGTGCCGCGGCAGGAACGCGACGCTCCGGCCGGCGACGGCAGCCAGGAAGAACGAATCGGATGGCGGGCCGTACGGCGTGTCGACCTTGATCTCGCGGACGTCGTCGAGGAGCGAGTAGAAGCCCGAGCCCCCGAATACGCCGATCTCCGCCGCGTCCGCCACCACCGTCGCCTGCCTCCTCGTTCGTATCCGGGTTGCCGCGGCGCACGTGTCGGCGGGGCGGTCCGGGTGTCGGGGTTCGCGGCCGAGCGGGCCGTTGTCGATCGGCGGCATTGTCGCACGCCCGGTCCGCCGCGAGCCCGCAAGCCACCGCGAGCCCGGCAACCATCCGCGAGCCCGGCAACCATCCGCGATCGCGAGGCCGGTAACAACCGCCGTGACGATCCGGACCCGGCTACGATGATCCGGCCGCCAGAGGATTCCGTACGTGACCGACGCGACCGACGACCCGCGACCGCAGCCCGGCGCCGACTCCGGGCCCGCGGCGGCCGCTCCGGAAGCGGCGACGGACGGCGGCTCGGGGCCGTCGCTCCGGGCCAATCCCGATCGTCCGGCCGACAGCGGATGGCGCGAGCCGGCCTGGTTCCCGCCACGAGACGACGATCGCCGCCGACATCGCGACCGCCGATCGGGGACGGTCGGGATCGTCGTCGGGGTCATCCTCATCGCGATCGGCGGGTACTACTTCCTCGACCGCACGCTCGGCATCGCGATGCCACGGATCCAGTGGGGCAGGCTCTGGCCGATCCTCCTGATCGTGGTCGGCGGGCTGATCATCATCCGCTCGTTCCAGCGGAAGGCGTGACCGGGCACATGGCCGGAGCCGGCCGCGGCGGCGCGCGATGAGCGACGAGCCGGGCGGGGTCGCAGCGACCCTGACCCTGGCCGATTGGCGACGGACGATCGGCGACCTGTACGCCGACGTCCGCCGCATGGCCGCCACCGATCCGGCGGTCGCGCTCGACCACTGGCGGGCCGTCCGCGAGCGTCTCTTCCGGGACCACCCGCAGTCGCCGGTGCCGGCGGATCGCCGGCCATCGTTCCGGGCGCACCACTACGCGCATGACCCCAGACTCAGGTTCGAGGTGGCCGTCGAGCCGCTCGATCAGCCACTCGTGCCGCCCGGCCTGACCGGCATCGGTCCGCTGGACTTCGGGGCTCCGGCACTGGGCTTCGCGATCGACCTGCCGGTGAGTGCCGGCGGGGCGATGGCGTTCCACAGGTTCGGCGCGGTGTCGATCCCGTTCAGCGCCGGCCCGCGGCGCCTCGAGGTCTTCTGGATGGAGGGCTACGCCGGCGGCTTGTTCCTGCCGTTCCGCGACGCCACGAACGGCTCCGAGACGTACGGTGCCGGCCGCTACCTGCTCGATGCGGCAAAGAGCGCCGACCTCGGCGGGAACCGCGAAGCCGGCACCCTGATCCTCGACTTCAACTTCGCCTACCAGCCGTCGTGCGCATTCGACCCGAAATGGGCCTGCCCCCTGGCGCCGCCGTCGAACCGCCTCGACCTTCCGGTCCGGGCCGGCGAGCGGCTGGCCTGACGAGCTCGAGCCCAGACGCCCCACCCTGGACTGCCGGCCGCCCGACCGGACGGCCCGCGCCCGCGACCTCGCGTACCATCGGGTCATGGAGCCTGCCCAGCCCTCCTCGACCGCGTCCGTCTCCCTGCCCGACCCGATCCGGGCATTCCTCGAGGTACCCCGGAACGCGACGATCGCGACGATCGGCGCGGACGGCGCCCCGCACGCCGCCGTTGTGTGGTACGCGGTCGACGGCAACGACCTGATCATCAACAGCCGCCGCGAGCGCCATTGGCCGCGCAACCTGTCCCGCGATTCGCGGATTGCCGTCGCCGTCCCCGACGTCGACGAGCCCAACCACTGGGTCGGGGTGAAGGGCACCGCCGTGTTCCTCCGGGATGGCGATCCGGCCACGGCGGACATCCAGGCGCTGGCCCGGCGCTACGGCGGCAACCCCGACGCGTACGTCGGCCAGGATCGAGTGACGTACCGGATCGTGGTCGAATCCACGTTCGAGTACGGAGCCTGAGCGATGGCGACCCCGAAGATCGGCTACGCGGCCATGCTCGAGCAGTTCGGGCCGCAGGAGGTGGTCGGCTACGCGGCGGACGCCGAGCAGCATGGCTTCAGCGGCGTCATGGCCGCCGACCATTTCCAGCCGTGGGTTCCCCAGCAAGGTCAGGCCGCCTTCGTCTGGAACGTGATGACGGCGATCGGCGAGCGTACGGTCGGCGACGTCGGACCCGGCGTGGCCTGCCCGTCCTTCCGGATGCACCCGGCGATCATCGCCCAGGCCTCGGCAACCCTGGCCACGATGTACCCCGGCCGGCACTGGCTCGGGCTCGGCAGTGGCGAGGCGCTCAACGAGCACATCGTCGCCGGCTACTGGCCCGAGACGCCGGAACGGATCGCCCGGATGTTCGAGGCGATCGAGATCATCAAGAAGCTCTTCGGCAGCCGCGACCGGGATGTCAAGCACGAGGGCAAATACTTCAAGCTCGAGTCCACCCGGCTGTGGACGATGCCCGAGGAGGTGCCGCCGATCTTCATCGCGACCGCCGGTCCCGTCACCGCCAAGAAAACCGGCCAGTACGCGGAAGGGCTGATCACGGTCGGCGCCCCCGAGTCGAAGCTCGAGCTGATCCGCCAGAAGTGCGAGGAGGGCTGCCGTGACGCCGGCAAGGACCCCGACGCGTTCCGCTACATCCTCCAGCTCCACCTCTCGTGGGCCCCGACGGACCAGGAGGCGATGGCCAACGCGATGATCGAGTGGCCGAACGGCGGGATGAAGTTCCCCAAGCAGGACATCCGCAACCCGCTCGATTTCGAGCAGATGGCGAAGCTCGTCCGGCCCGAGGACTTCGAGGGCCGGATGCTGATCAGCTCCGACCCAGAGAAACACCGGGAGCAGATCCAGCGGTTCCTCGACCTCGGCTTCGACCAGATCTATCTCCACAATGTCGGGCGAAATCAGGCCGAATGGATCGACGTGTTCGGTCGCGAGGTCCTGCCGAAGCTGACCGCCTGACCGAGCAGCCCCGCCGTCCGACACGGCCCTATCGCCCGCCAGACGACCACCCGGAGACCATCGATGACCGTTCGCGTCGGCGCCCTGCTCTGGCCGCAGACGAACGACTGGCCGATCCTGCGCGAGGCGGCGATCCGCGCCGACCGAGCCGGGCTCGATAGCCTCTGGACGTGGGATCACCTGATGGCGATCGTCGGGCCGTGGGAGCAGCCGATCCTCGAGGGCTGGACGGCGCTGGCCGCCCTGGCCGCCCTCACCGAACGGGTGACGCTCGGCCTGATGGTCGGCGCCAACACGTTCCGCAACCCGGGCCTCACCGCGAAGCTCGCCACGACGCTCGACCACGTCAGCGGCGGCCGGGCAATCCTGGGCATCGGCGGTGCCTGGTTCGAGCGGGAGCACGACGGGTACGGGTTCGACGAGACGTGGGGCTCGGGCTTCGGCGAGCGGCTGGACCGGCTCGACGAGTCGGTCATGCTCCTGCGCCGCCTGCTCGACGGCGAACGCATCGCCGAGCACGTCGGACGGTTCTACACGATGCGTGACGCCCTCTGCGAGCCGCGGCCGATCCAGACCCGACTCCCGATCCTGATTGGCGGCTCCGGCCCGCAGAAGACGCTCCGGACGACCGCCCGCTACGCCGACGCGTGGAACTCGAGCGGAACCGCCGACGAGCTCCGGGCCAAGGACGCGATCCTCCGCGAGCGCTGCGCCGAGGTGGGCCGGAACCCCGAGGAGATCGAGCGGACGGTCACCGTCTGGCTGGCGATCCGCGACGATCCGGCCGAGGCCCGCCGGGTCCTCGCAGCGAACGCGGCTGCCAACGGCGATTCCCTCGGCGACGACGACCAGGCGTTCCTCGGCACGCCGGAGAAGATCGCCGACGAGCTCCGCCCGATCGTCGAGGTCGGGTTCCGCCACATCGTCGTCGATGGGATGGCGCCCTACGATGCGGAGACCCTCGAGCGCCTCCCGCAGGTCCGGGAGCTGCTCGCCGGATGATGATCGCGCCACCGGTCGGCGTCGCGCCGCGGACCGACGTCTCAGAGGCGGCCCTTCGCGTCGCGATCCTCGACGACCTGGTCGCGTCCGCGGTCCGCCGGCGGACGATCCCCGGCGAGCGGCTGATCGAGACGGCCGAGCTCACCGCGTACGCAAGCGATGTCCACTCGCCCGACGTGAACGACGTCGTCCGGGCGCGGTTCGGGGCGGGCGACGCGGCGGACGCTGCGATCGACGCGACGATCACCCTATTCGCGGGCCGGCCGTTCCTGTGGTGGGTCGGCGAGGACGACACGCCCGCTGATCTGAGCGAGAGGCTGAGCCGGCACGGCGTGGTCTTGCTCGACGACATCCCCGGCCTGGCGATGGATCTCGCCGATCTCGAGCCGGCCTCGGCCGTGCCAGCCCCGGAGGAGCTGCAGATCCGGCCGGTCCTCGATGAACCGACAATGGACGCGTTCCACGGCGTCGTCGTCCAGGGCTTCCCCGAGGACTTCGCTGACTCGACGGCCGAGGTCGAGGTCGGTGCGTCGAGCAGGCGCGTGGCGGTCGAGTCGGGCTACCGCGAGCCGAACGGCATCCCGACTCGCTGGCTCGGCACCGTTGACGGCCTCCCGGTGACGACGACGCGGCTCCACACGGCCGCCGGCGTGGCCGGGATCTACGCCGTCGTCACCGCCACGGATGCCCGCCGCCGCGGCTACGGCGCGGCGATCACCCGGCATGTCCTCCAGGTCGCCCGCGATGGCGGTCTCCGGATCGCGACGCTCCAGGCATCGTCGGCCGGTCTCGGCATCTACGAGCGGATCGGGTTCCGCGTCCTGTGCCGGTTCCGGCTCCACGAGTGGCGGCCGGGCGGGGAGCGCTGACGGAACGACACGATCCGCGGACCCGGGCGAGAATCAGCGTCGGTTAGCAACAGGAGAAGACGCATGCGGTTCGGCGCCCAGCTCTGGTCCCAGCACACGACGTGGCCCGGGTTCCGCGAGGCGGCGCTCGCCGCGGACGCGAACGGCTGGGACTCCGTCTGGACCTGGGATCACCTCCTGGCGATCTTCGGACCCTGGGAGCAGCCGATCCTCGAGGGCTGGACGGCGCTGGCCGCGCTCGGTCCGATCACGAGGCGGGTCCGCCTCGGCCTGATGGTCGGGGCCAACACGTTCCGCAACCCGGGCCTCACGGCCAAGCTCGCGACGACGCTGGATCAGGTCAGCCGCGGCCGGGCGGTGCTCGGCATCGGTGGCGCGTGGTTCGAGCGGGAGCACGACGCGTTCGGCTTCGATGCAACGTGGGGCTCGAGCGTCGGCGAGCGGCTCGATCGGCTCGACGAGTCGGTCCTGGTGCTTCGTCGCCTCCTTGACGGCGAGCGGTTTTCGCACGACGGGCGGTTCTACACGATGCGGGACGCCCTCTGCGCGCCTCGGCCGGTCCAGGCTCGCCTGCCGATCCTGATCGGCGGCTCGGGGCCGAAGAAGACCCTCCGGACGGTGGCCGAGCGCGCCGACGCGTGGAACACCTCGGGCACGATCGAGGAGGTCCGAGCCACGCTCGCCATCCTCGACGAGCACTGCGCCGCGGTCGATCGTGACCGCTCCGGGATCGAGCTCACGATCAGCTTCCCGATCACGATCCGCGACAGCGTCGGCGCCGCGGATGCCGCGGCGGCCGCGCTGTTCGCCGTCAACGGCGTCGAGCACGCGGGAGCGAGCCCACACCTCCACGGGCCGCCGCAGCTCGTCGCCGACGCCGTCGCCCCGTATCGCGAGCTCGGCTTCTCGACCGTCATCGTCCGCCTGCCCGCGCCGTACGACCGCGAGACGATCGAGCGGATGAGCCAGGTCCAGGCCATCCTCGATGGCTGACCCGCGCGTCGTCGAGCTTGCCGGAGGCGTTGGCGGAGCGAAGCTCGCCGAGGGGTTGCAGACGGTCGTCGGCGAGCGGCTGACGGTGATCGTCAACACGGCCGACGACACCGAGCGGCACGGCCTCCTCGTCAGCGCCGACCACGACACGGTCATGTACACCCTGGCGGGTCTCGAGAACCCCGAGTTCGGGTGGGGCCTGGCCGGCGACAGCTGGACCGTGATGCACGCCCTCGAGCGCTACGGCGAGGAGGGTTGGTTCCGGCTGGGCGACCTCGACCTTGCGACCCACATCGTCCGGACGGACCGGATTCGCCGAGGCGGCCGGCTGACCGAGGTCCTGGTCGGGCTGCAGGCATCACTCGGCGTCAGGGCCACGATCCTGCCGATGGCCGACGAGCCCGTCCGAACGGAGGTCCGGACCGACACCGGCTGGCTCGCCTTCCAGGACTATTTCGTCCGTCTTCGCCAGGCGCCCGACGTCCGCGAGGTCCGGTTCGTCGGGATCGAGGCCGCCCGCCCGACCGGCGAGGTCGACGCCGCCCTGGCGGCCGCCGACGTGGTTCTGATCGCCCCGTCCAACCCGATCGTGTCGGTCGGGCCGATCCTCGCCGTGCCGGGCATGCCGGAGCTCCTGTCGGCCGCCCGCGGGCGAGGCGTCCGAATCGTCGCGGTCAGCGGGATCATCGGCGGCCGGGCGCTCAAGGGCCCGGCCGACCGGATGCTCGCCTCGCTCGGTCATGAGCCGAGCGCCCTCGGGGTTGCCCGCGGCTACGCTGGGCTGATCGACACCTTCGTGCTCGATGCCGTCGACGCCGCTCTCGCCCCGGCCGTCGAGGCGCTCGGGATCCGGGCGGTCGTGACCGACACGATCATGACTGACGACGCGTCACGCGCCCGGCTGGCGCGCGAGGTGCTCACATCCGCTTGAACATGTCGCCGGGCCGTTGCGGAGTTCCCGCCGGCGCCTCGGGGTAGCGCGGCTGGAAGCGGGTCACGAACCCGTTGAAGGCGCGCTGTGATCGCAGGCCGAGGAGGACCGCGGTCACGATCCCGACGACGACGGCCGCCCCGCCGACCTCCATGCCCCTGTAGCCCAGCTTGCTCAGCGCGGCGCTCGCGATGACGGCGGCGATGACCGCGTCGACCACGGCGATCATCCCGGGCATCGTGACGAAGAAGTGGAGGATCGTGTAGCGGACATCGCCACCAAGGCCATAGCTCCGGCCGATCCCGATCGGATCGTCGGTGTAGCCGGAGGTCAGCCGTTCGGCGACGGCCGGCACGATCGTCACGTAGGCATGGCGGATCCGGTTCATCGCCGCCATCCAGAGGGCCTCCTCCCGGTTCGCGTCATCCAGGCGGAAGAAGGTGGCGATCCCGATGAACAGCGTGACCGGGAGCAGGATGAGTGCGAAGGTCAGGAAGTCCTCGCTCTCGGTGCCGATCAGGCTCAGCGCGACCACCGACGCGGACAGGAGGGAGAGGAACAGGCCGGCGCGGGCGAACGACTCGGTCCAGATCAGCGAGCGCGCCGCGAGCAGGCTCCAGTGCTCGGTCGACAGGATTTGAAGCGTGCGCGGATCGTCCAGGCCGGTCGCACCGCCCGGTCGCGTGTCCCCCGGAGGCTGCGGCATGGCGCCGTGCTCGGGCGGGAGAGAGGGCCGTTCGTACATGGACGAGATCTCCTCTGGTCCGGACACGCGACCGTGTCGGGTGGGATGCGCTGCGGGGTTCGCCGATTGTCGCGTTGCAGCGTATCGCCCGCCGGCCACTCCAGTGCCTCGACGCGAGCCCTGCTTGACAGCACATCGGGTGGCGACGACAGTCCGCTCGTGCACGGCTTGATCGACCGCACGACGGCCTCGGGCCAGCGTCAGCCCTCGACGAGGGTCGGCCGGGCCTGACCGCGAGCGTCCATTCGGACGCCATCAGTCACGACCGCCCTCGGCTCGGCCCGGGGGCCTTTTCACGCCTCGCGGCAGGTGATCGCACCTGAGGACCCCGACCCGTGCCGGCGGCGCCAGCCACGGAGCAGCCAGATGGACCCCACGTTTCTCGCCCGCGGCCTCATCATCGGCCTCGGCGTCGCCATGGCGGTCGGCCCGATGAGCCTGCTGACGATGCGCCGGACGATCGCCCACGGCCGGTTGTACGGCCTCGTCTCCGGGCTCGGCATCGCCTCGGCCGACGCGTCGTACGGCGCCATCGCCGCGTTCGGTCTGACGGCCCTCACCGCGGTTCTCCTCGGAGCGCGGCCGGCGCTCTCGCTGATCGGTGGCGTCGTGGTCGTCTGGCTGGCGATCGGGACGATCCGGGCCCGACCCGCCTCGAGCGCCGCCGTGGCCGTGGACCGGCCGGGCCTGGCGACCGCCTTCCTCTCGATCTACGGCATGACGATGACGAACCCGATGACGATCCTGTCATTCGCCGGGATCTTCGCCGGGATCGGCCTCGCCGGGCACGGTGCCCTGGACGCCGCGCTCGTCACCGGCGGGGTCTTCCTCGGGTCGAGCCTGTGGTGGGTCATCCTCACGTCGATCGTCGGGTGGCTTCGCGAGCGGATCACGCCGGCCGTCCTGATCTGGATCAACCGCGCCTCGGGGACGGTCCTGCTCGTCTTCGGGTCGGTCGCGATCCTCGTCGCCCTCGGCGTCGTCTGATCTCGCCTAGGATTCGGACATGCCCAACCACACCCCGGATCCGGTCGTCGCCGGCGGCGCGCCGCCACGCCTCGTGGCGATCGTCCCCGTCGGCGCGCTCGACGGAGCGAAGTCCCGTCTCGGCGCCGTCCTCGACGCAGAGGAGCGGCTCGAGCTGACCGTCCGCCTCGCCCGCCGGACGATCGCCGCCGCCGTGGCAGCCAGCCGGATCGACGAGGTCCTGGTCATCACTCCCGACGATGCGGTCCGGGCCCTCGCCGTCGAGCTCGGCGGGCGGCCGATCCGGCAGCGCGACAGCGGCCTGAATCACGGGCTGGTCGCGGCTCGCGACGAGGCGGTCGCGGCCGGCGCGCTGGCCATCCTGATCCTGCCGATCGACCTGCCGGACGTGACACCGGCCGCAATCGACGCGGTCGCGGCGCGACTCGACGAACCGGACCGTCCCCTCGTCGCGATCGTCCCGGATCGCCACGGCCGCGGCACGAACGCCCTGCTCATCGCGCCGCCCGACGCGATCGACGTCTGCTTCGGCGGGGACAGCGCGATCGCCCACCAGGTGGCGGCTCGAGCGGCCGGCGCCAGCCTCGTCGTGCTCGGCGGCCCGCTCGTTCTCGATCTCGACACGCCAGATGATCTCCTACTGGCCGAGGCCAGCCTTCAAGCGAGCAAAGAGGCGGAGGGCGCGCCGCAGCCGGTTCCGCAGCCCGTCGATGTCGGCTGACTCGGGCGGTGCCGGCGGCCGATCGGCTGCGGCCGACACCGGCGGCCGATCGGCTGCGGCCGACACCGGCGGCCGGGTCGAGGCGATCGCCCTCGTCGGCATTCCGGAGATCGCCGTCGGCGACGACCTGGCGGGACGGATCGGCGACGCGATCGAGGCGACGATCGGCGTCCTTCCGCTCCGAAGCGACGACGTGCTCGTCGTGACCCAGAAGGTCGTCTCGAAGGCGGAGGGCGCGATCGTCGACCTCGCGACCGTCGAGCCGCGGCCGGAGGCCGTCGCCTTCGCCGAGCGCTGGGACCGCGACCCGCGCCAGCTCGAGGTCGTCCTGCGCGAGGCGCGGCGCGTCGTCCGGATGGCCCACGGCGTGCTGATCACCGAGACCGCTCATGGCTTCATCTGTGCCAACGGCGGCGTCGACGCGTCCAACGTCGGACCGGCCAGCGGCCGGATCGTGACCCTCCTGCCGCACGATCCCGACGCCTCGGCGAAGGCGATCCGAGAGGCGGTCCGGGCCCGGTTCGGCGTCGACGTCCCGGTGATCGTCTCGGACTCGTTCGGACGGCCGTGGCGCTGGGGGATCACCGATGTCGCGATCGGCGTGTCCGGCCTGCGCCCGATCGAGGACCTGCGCGGGTCGCCCGACGCCGACGGCCGGGTCATGCGATCCACGATCCGGGCCAGCGCCGACGAGATCGCGTCGGCGGCCGAGCTCGCCCTGGGCAAGACCGCCGGCCGGCCCGTGGCCCTCGTCCGCGGCGCCCGGCCGCTCCTCGGCGAAGGCTCGATCCGGGACGCGATCATGCCCCGCGAGTTCGACCTGTTCGAATGAGCGCGGCGGGACGCGGCTTCCACCCGCGATGCCTCGAGGTTATCCACACCCGATGTGGATTGAAAGGCACTTGCAACGTGCCGGTCCGCTACGCCCCGGAGCGGGGCTCCGCTAACGGCCGGCGCCGGCCAATCGCGATCCAGGTCAGGACGGCGCCCGTCACGTAGCCGGCTGCCGCGATCCCGAACAGGACCGGCAGACCGAACACGCCTCCGATCGCGCCGCCGACGACCGAGCCCACGATCGCGCCGACGCTGTTCGACGTCCCGGTGAAGATCCCCTGGGCGGTGGCCTGGACGCTGCGGCCGACCGATCCCGCGACCCAGCTGACGGTCCCGACGTAGACGAACGAGAACCCGACCCCGCCGAAGGCCGAGGCGAGCACGATCGCGCTCGGCGCGTCGACGAGCGCGCTGATCAGGGCGCGGATCCCGAAGGCGAACCCGCCGATGACGATGAGCCGCTCGACGCCGAACCGACGGGCGAGCGCCGGGAAGGCGGACATCAGGAAGACCTCGATCACCGCGCCGAGCGACCACGTCGCCGCAACCGTCGTCGCGTCGCCGCCGAGGTCCTTGACCCGGAGGGAGACGAAGCCCTGGAGCGCGGCGTGCGACGTCCACACGACGACCGAGGCGACAAAGAAGATGCCGAGGCGCGGCGTCCGGAGGACCCCGAGGATCGTCGCCGGAGACAGGCCGGCGAGCGCCCGACCGGCGCCTCCCGAGCTGAACCGGCGGCCCGCCCGGCTCGACGTCTTGGTGGAAGTCGGCAGCCGAAGGAGAACCCACGTTCCGAGCCCGGTCCAGGATCACCAGCGGCCCATACACCAGGAACATCCCGCCCGGGCCGGTCACGGCCAGCACCGCGCCCGTCGCGAACGCGACGACCACGAACGCCCGGATCCGGGAGCGCGGGCCTGGCCGAATCGATCCCGGTGGCCGACGATCCGGATCGTCTGGCTGTCGACCAGCGGAATGACGCCGGCCCAGGTCGCCGCAAGGAGGGCCGTCGCGATCGCGATCGCGAGCGGTCCGACCGCCACGGCCAGGAGGACGACCGCCCCGCCCGAGAGGAGGCTCGCGACGATGACCGGCCCGCGGACGTCGCCGATCCCATCGGCCAGCGCTCCCCAGCTCGGAGCGGCAACCAGGCTGACCAGGGCAAACAGCGCGATCAGGGCGCCGACGGTGCCGAGGTCGAGGCCGGTCGACACGAGATAGATCGAGATGTACGGGAGGTAGGCCCCCTGGGCGCCGAAGAGGATCGCGTAGACGATCGCCGGCCGGACGATCGCCGAGCGGTCGGGATCGGTCGGGGGCGGCGGGACGGGAGCCATGCCCGCCAATGTGCCCGATCGGACGACCGAGCGTCAGGTCGGTTCTGCCGGCTCACCAGACTCGTTGGCGGCCACCCGGGCGACGATCGCGAGGATGTCCGCGCCATACCGGTCGAGCTTGGCCGGCCCGATCCCCTTCACTCGCTCGAGGGCGGCGAGGGTCGTCGGCCGGGCGGCCGAGATCGACGCCAGCGTTTCGTCGTAGGCCACGACGTAGGCCGGCATCTTCTCCTCGCGCGCCCGGTCCGTGCGCCATGCGCGGAGGGCGTCGAGCAGCGGATCGTCGCCGACGACTGGTCGGGGGCGGACTCGCGTTGTCGTCGGTAGAAGCCCGCGACCGGCCACGGTCGGCCGCGACGCGGCGGGAGCCAGCCCGGCAAGGAACCGGCTCCGCGTTCGGCGGCCCTCCCGGCCGCGCGTTTCGCGGCGGTCGGCCCAGGACAAGTGGAGGTGGCGGCGCGCCCGGGTGATCCCGACGTACAGGAGCCGTCGCTCCTCCGCGATCGCGGCGTCGTCGTCGAACGCCTGACGGATCGGCAGGGTCCCGTCCTCGAGCATGGGCAGGAAGACGGCGTCCCACTCGAGGCCCTTCGCCCGGTGATACGTCAGGAGGTTCACGCCATCGGCCGCGCCGTCGCGCTCGTGGGCTGCTCGCCGGTCCAGCTCTGCGCCGATCCGCGTCCGGTCGGCGGCCGGATCGGCGCGGACGACCTCATCGACGATCGCGAGGACCGTCTCGAGCGCGGCCGCCCGCTCGCGGGCCTCGTCGCCGCGCGGGCCGTCGGGTGTCGAGGCGGTGTCGCCCGGCTCGTGCCCGAGCTCGTCCCTGAGCACGGCCCGGATCGCCGCCGCCAGCTCCCGGCCGGTTGCGTCGCTCGTCAGCCGACGGATCGCCGCGACCGCGGTCGCGACCTCAGGCCGCTCGTAGAACCGGACGCCGCGGACCTGGTAGGCGATGCCCGCACGAGTCATCGCCTCCTCGATGGGGGCGAGCTGGGCGTTCATCCGGACGAGGATCGCGATCTCGGCCGCGTCGACCCGGTCGGATCCGGTCCCGGCCAGCAGGCTGCGGATCGTGCGCGTCAGGGCGGCCAGCTCCATCACGCCGTCGGGGTAGCGCTCGACCGTTGGCTGCGGGCCGTCGGGCCGAGTGGCCGACAGTGCCTTCGACCGGCCGTCTGCCGCGAGGAGCCGATTCGCCGCGGCGAGGATCTGCGGCGTCGAGCGGTAGTTCTCGGTCAGGGCGATGACCCTGGCGCCGGCGTGTCGCGCCGCGAACCCGGTGAGGTAGGACGAGGTCGCGCCCGTGAACGTGTAGATCGTCTGATCCTCGTCGCCGACGACGCAGATGTCGTCGCGATCATGGGCCCACAGCTCGAGCAGGCGCTGCTGGTGGGGGTTCGTGTCCTGGTACTCGTCGACGCTGAACCAGCTCTTCCGGGAGCGGATGATCTCGGCCGCCTCAGCGTCGTTCTCCAACAGGGCGATCGTCTCGGCGAGAAGGTCGTCGAAGTCGATCCGGCCAGCGCGGGTCTTCGCCCGCTCGTAGTCGGTGAAGACGCGCCGCATCAGGTCGACAGGGATCGGCGGCGTCCTCGCCCCGATCGCGTCCCCGTAGGCGGCCGGTCCGATCCCGCGCGCCTTCGCCCATTCGATCTCGGTCGCGAGGTCGCGGACGGCCGTGAACCGGTAGTGGCCGGGCAGACTACGCGCGCTGCGGATCAGGAACGGGAGCTTGCTGTCGAGCAGGCCTGGAAGCGGTTCACCATCGTGCCGCGACGGCCAGAAGAAGCGGATCTGCGAGAGCGCGTGAGCGTGGAACGTGCGAGCGACGACGCCGCGCAGGCCGAGCCCGGCCAGCCGATCGACCATCTCGCCGGCCGCCTTGTCGGTGAACGTCACGACGAGCGCCTGGTCCGCGTGGACGGCCCCGGTGGCGATCGCGTAGGCGGTCCGTCGACTGATCACTCGGGTCTTGCCGGTGCCTGCGCCCGCGAGGATCGCCACCGGTCCCCGGGTCGCGAGGACGGCCTCGCGCTGAGCGGTGTTCAGGTCGTCGAGCAGGCGGTCGGCTTCGGCCCGCGGTGCGATCGCCACGTCCGACCCCCCGATCTAGGCCTCGCTTGCGTCCGGCCCGCTTGCCGACGCCGGCTCGACCGAGCCTGCCGGTGCGCCTTGCGGTCCCTGCGGCGCCGACAGCGCCTGTCCGGCAACGGGCTCGAGATCGATCGTCCGCACCTGGCGCGTCCGGCCGGCCTCGGTGCGAACGACCGCCGACGGGATGGGCCCGGTCGTCAGCTTCTCGATCGTCGCCACCTCACCCGAGTACAGGCCCGTCCCGTTGATCCGGACCCGATCACCGATGCTCAGACCGGCCCGACCGGTGCTCGCCGACAGATTGATCGAGGCGACGGTCGGGCGGACGTAGGGCTCTCCCACCGGTGGGCCACCGGGCCCTCCCGGCTCGCCCGGTCGAGGTGGGCGGGTCGCGTTGCGGGGCGGTGGGTAGACGGTCCGGCGCTTGCGTGGCGGCACTGGCTGAGCGGCCCTCCGGGTACGGATGGTGGTCTGGGCCGACCACGCCGGATGGCGGGGCCGATCGGTTCAGGTGTCAGCATGCCATACCGCGATCACCTGGCCGTTCGCTGCGCCGGGTGGCCGCTTCACGCACGCTCCTCGCCCACTCTTCTCCCGCGATCGCCGAACGGCCCGACATCGTGCGGCGTCAGGAGACCGGGCAGTCCGCCGGCCCTACCCCTCCGCCGCCGTCACGAACCACGGCAGCAGCGTGGCCCAACCGCCATGGTTGCGGTCGCGCCAGGTCTCGGCCTCGGCCCCGAGGACCTCCCAGCCGCGATGTTCGATCTCGACCCGGGTGGTCCCCTCCCCCGCGGGGATGAACCGGATCTCGACCTCGGTCGCGTCCGCTCGGTCGCGCCGGAGATGCCACAGGTAGCCGAGCCGGGCGGGCGGCTCCCAGATCGTGACCTCGCCCCAGTCGAGCTCGATCCCGCCCGGCGTCCGCTCGAAGATGCGGCCGCCCGGCCGCGGCTCCAGCACGACGAGGAGGTCGTCGGTCCCGGTGACGGTGTGATCGGGCGGCCACCATCGATCGATGCCCGCCGTCCATACGTCGAACGCGTGGTCCGGCGAACAGGCGACCTCGAAGGCGAGCCGGATCGGCTCGATCACCGCGGAGCCTGACGGCCACGCGGTCGACCGTCGTCGACGGCGTCCGCGTCGGCCTCCTCCGCTCCCGGCCGGGCACGGCCGGCTCCCCGTCCGGGCTGGGTGTTCTCTGCGGCGAGTCGAAATCGCGCGGCCGCCTCGCCCCAGACGCGATCGAGGTACGCCCGCACGGCGGCCAGGCCCTCGTCGTGGAGGCGGTACAGGCGTCGCGTGCCGCGGGGCTCGTCGACCACGAGTCCGGCGGCCTTCAGTAGCCGCAGGTGTCGCGAGACCGCCGGGCGGCTGATCGGGAGCGCTTCCGCCAGCTCGCCGACCGAGCGGCCCTCCGGGGCACCGCCACCGAGCAGTTCGACGATTGCCCGTCTGTTCGGATCCCCGAGCGCCTCGAACGGATCGCCGCCGAGGGGCGCCGACGCGCCGCGCTTTGGCCTCGACGCCGGGCTCGAATCCCTGGCGCTCACGCGCCCTTCGTCATTTCGCCCGGACCTGGTTGCCCTTGGCGTCGTGGGTCAGCTCGACGAGCCCGAGCGCCTCGAGCAATGGCGGCATGTAGACCCCGAACCGGCCGCGATAGCCCTTCCTGAGGCCATACCAGCCGCCGCGCGGGTTGGATTCCGAGCGGCCCCACGCCTCGACCGAGCCATCCGGAGCGGGTTTCTGCTCGTCGGCGCCGCCGAGCGGCATCCAGTCGCCGTGGGCCTTGAGCATCGCGTGCAGCTCGTCGATCGCCCGCGCCTCGTAGGTCAGCTTCGTCGAGCCGACCGTGCAGACGATCTGCGGCGGGTCCGCCGCGTCGTCGCGATACATCGAGTATTCAGAGGTCCCCGGGGCCGTCTTCAGGACCCACGGATCCGCCTTCGTTCCGGTGCCGGTTGCCATCGTCCATCTCCGCTGCGGTTGCCGCCCGCCATCGATCGGTAATCAGATGGTTACCGTAACTGGTCGGTGACCGAGCGCCAAGACATGCGGGGCAGACCCACGTGGACGTCCGACGGTCTAGGATGCCGGAATGACCGAGCCGCCCGCCGTCGTCGCCGAACTCGTCGTCGAGGACAATCCCGAGGAATCTCGCTACGAGGCGTGGCTCGGCGAGCGGATGGTCGGGATCGCGGAGTACGAGCTGCCCGACGAGGCCGGTCCGATCGTGTTCGTCCACACCGAGGTGCTCCCCGGCGCCGAGGGCATGGGCGTCGGGCGGGGCCTGGCACGGGGCGCGCTCGACGACGTCCGGCGACGCGGCCTCCGACTGGTCGCCGAGTGCGAGTTCATCGCCGGCTTCCTCCAGCGCCATCCGGAGGACCGCGACCTCATCGCCGACTGACCTCGGGAGGTCAGGGACAACCAGGGACGGCGCCGGCGCGCGGCTACCCTCCCCGCGTCCGCCCCAGCCACGCGGCGAGCGGCAGGAGCAGCATCGGGACCTCGAGCGCCGAGTACAGCAGGCCGCCGCCGCGCGAATTCAGGACGGAGGCAAGCCAATCGCCCCACAGGGCGCCGAATGGCAACGACACGAGCACCAGCGCGGCCAACCCGAGCCACCACGATCGGCGGCGGATTCCGAACAGCGCGAACGGCGCGAGCGACGGTTTGAGAAGGACGAAGGGCGCCGTCAGGCGCGACCCCGACACGACCGCGAGGGCCATCGCCGCCATCGACCAGATCACGGGGTTGCCGGTCCAGATCTTGAGCAGCGTCGTCGGATTGGCGACGCAGAGCGCGATCAACGGCCAGACCACGGGCCGCGGACGGAGGTGCCGAACGGCCGCGGCCGTGATTCCCAGCGGGATCGACCACCATGCGACAGCGACGACGGTGGCCAGCGGGCCGGTCGGGACCGCGAACGGAACGAACAGCCAGAGCGCGACCGGCGGGTACAGGAGGGCGCCAGCCCGGATCTCGTAAGGGCCGGCGACCTGGTAGGGCTCGAAGAACGGACCGCCGCCGAGCCAGCGCGTCGTGACGTTGCGGTACAGATCGAAGTCGACCCCGACGCGCTGCTCGAGCGGATGCGGGACGATCACGACGAACGCGATCGGAACGAGGAACACCGCGACCGAAAGGACGGTCGCGGTACGCCGGTCGATCCGGGTTGCGGCTCGCGAGATTGCGGGGACGGATCGGGCGATCGCCGCCAGGCCGAAGCGCCGACCGGTCTGCATCGGCCCATGATGCCGCCCCAAGGTCGGGGCCGGATCACCCGGCGGAAGATGCGAGGTCGGGCCGGATCACCCGGCCCGACCTCGCGGATGGATCAGTCGCGCGGGCTTGGCGAGAGCCGCTCGATCGCCTTGACGGCGACGACGACTGCCGCGCCGATGCTGCCGACGGCCAGGACGCCGAACAGCCACCAGACCCCGGCCAGCCGCTCGGCCAGGGCGAGATCCGCCGCAGGGACGACGAGGTGGTACTGGCTGACGACGGGTCCGACGATCGGGAAGGCGATCGCCAGGCCGAGGAACGTGACCCCGGCCGTGAAGAGACCGATCACGGCGACGGTGGCGATGACTCCGATGGCGACGGAGGCGGCGGTTCCACCGGCCGATCGGGATGAATCCGGCTGAGCGAGTGACGCGGTCAAGATTTGCTCCAGTTCGATAGTCGGTCGGGACGTCTGCGCGTCCATTGGTGCCGATCATCGGGGGCCGAACATCCATGCCAACATCGTC
>Ga0207684_10000316_pt1 | contig 68606 bp, 57 predicted proteins | sample KBSK5501metaG_FD_184342 | JGI IMG/M metagenome (GOLD analysis project Ga0207684, IMG submission 184342) | Corn, switchgrass and miscanthus rhizosphere microbial communities from Kellogg Biological Station, Michigan, USA - KBS K5-50-1 metaG... | ecosystem: Host-associated > Plants > Roots >...
ATAGTCTTCGAGTGACGGCACCTGCAACACTGCGTCTCGTTCGTTCTCGTCGCCATGAATTCGACGCGCCCACGCGACGTAACGGTGAGCGGCCGTGTTGCCACCGCGAAGGTGATCGTAAATGAGCACACCTAGACCTTCGTGATCGTCACTCAGGAGCGCATCGGCGTCTGCTTCACGGCCGACTCGCAACGCTTTGCGCGCGGCGTCGAGGGGCAAAGGCAGCACCGAAACGGTTTGAAGTGTCTCCGCGTGCTTGGTCAGTGCGCCGTTGTGAGAGATCAGCGGAATATCGAGTCCCAACTCCAAAGCGATCGGACGCGAATCACGAAAGCGTCGTCCGGTAACAAGCGCCACGCGCACACCCTGTTCGCGCGCATTTTGAATTGCGAGGCGATTGCGGTCGGAAATATGGCCACGAGAATCGAGGAGCGTCCCGTCGAGATCAAGAGCCAGAAGAGTGATTGCCATAAAGAGGACAAAGTATCATCCACAGATTACACAGATCAATCTGCGAAATCTGCGGAATCTGTGGCTTAAAGAGACCTCTCGTGATATTATGCGCGCCCCCGCATAGCTACAACTCAATCTGGAGGTAAAAGGAATGCGAAGACTAGGAATGTCTCTTGCTTTTATTGCCTTGGTGTCGGTTTCGACCATCGCCCTGGCCCAGGGCTTCAAAAAAATCAGCGAGTTTCTGACCGGCTACGAAGAAACGCCGTCGGCAGTCTCGACCACCGGTAACGGAACCTTCACCGCGCGCATCAGCAATGATGAATCGCGAATTGACTGGGAGCTTCATTACGCCGACCTCGAAGGCGCCGTCCAACAGTCTCATATACACTTTGGACAGAAGAGCGTGACTGGTCCGATCAGCGTGTTCCTTTGCACAAACCTCGGCAATGGTCCCGCAGGAACTCAGCCATGTCCGGCACCACCAGCGACGATATCAGGCACCATCGTGGCAGCGGACGTCACCAACTTGGCGAATGAGCGGGGAATCAGCGCTGGAGAGTTTGATGAACTGATCCGGGCGATTCGTGCCGGAGCGACTTACGTAAACGTTCATAGCACCAGATGGCCCGGTGGCGAGATTCGCAGCCAGATCGACGGCAACAGTGGCCACGGCGACGACCACTAAGCCGCAATAGGCCCTCAAGCTAAGCTACAAAGAGGCACATAGAGCACAAACTGGGTTTTGTGCTTTATGTGCCTCTTTGTGGCTTCGAGTGTAATATCTTTGCGGCACCTCCCACCGTTACCTGGATTTCTCATTTCTAGCGCATACTTGACTCCAGTTCGGCTGAAATTTCATCGATAACCAAAGGACTTTCCCCCATGAATGTCACTCATCTCGAATGCGCCCTCTGTGGTCAGGAACACGAGGCACATCGGTTGCTCAATCTCTGTCGCACTTGCGGTAAGCCTTTGCTCGTTCGCTACGATCTGAGCCGCAGCAAAACGACTTTGACAAAAGAATCACTCGTCGCTCGGCGTCCGGATATGTGGCGTTATCGCGAAGTGCTTCCCGTTGAAAACGACGAGAACATCGTCTCGTTGGGCGAGGGCTGGACGCCGTTGCTGCGCGCCAGAAGATTGGGCAGGCGGCTCAAGATTAATGAGCTTTACATCAAAGATGAGTCACAGAACCCGACCCAGAGTTTCAAGGCCCGAGGCATGGCAACCGCAGTGTCCATGGCGAAGGAGCTCGGTGCCAAAAAGCTTGCCGTCCCGTCTGCTGGAAATGCGGCGGGCGCACTCGCTGCTTACGCCGCTCGTGCCGGACTCCAGGCATTCATATTCATGCCTCGCGATACGCCGCGGGCGAACGTAGTCGAGTGCCAACAGACCGGCGCGCGCGTGACGTTGATGGATGGCTTGATAACCGACTGCGGCGCCGAAGTGGCCAGGCGGAAAGAAAAGGAAGGGTGGTTCGACGTTTCGACGTTGAAAGAACCGTATCGAGTCGAAGGAAAGAAGACGCTCGGTTACGAGCTGGCTGAGCAACTGAATTGGCAGTTGCCCGACGTGATCATTTATCCGACAGGTGGTGGCACGGGATTGATCGGCATGTGGAAAGCATTCGACGAGATGGAACAGATGGGTTGGATCGGAAGCAGGCGACCGCGAATGGTGACGGTGCAAGCCGCCGGCTGTGCGCCAATCGTGCAGGCTTTTGAGGAAGGGAACCGTTTTGCAGACGAATTTCCGAATGCAGCCACGACTGCCTCCGGCCTGCGCGTGCCGAAAGCGATTGGTGATTTTTTGATCCTCGATGCGTTGCGCAAATCCGGGGGAACCGCAGTGGCAGTGACTGACGAAGAGTTGATTGCCGCGACACGAGAGATCGGCGCGTTGGAAGGAATCTTTTGTGCGCCGGAGGGTGCAGCGTGCTTGCCGGCGTTGCGGCAGTTGATCGAGGACGGTGAGGTCAGTTCGACGGATCGCGTTGTCTTGTTCAACACCGGCTCGGGTGTGAAATATATGGAGTCGTTTAGTGCCACGAATTAGAGCATTGGAGGAAGATTAGTGAAAGTTTTTGGTGTGCTTGCTTTGTTGCTGATGGCGGCGTTTTGCGCAAATGCGCAGCCGCCTTCGGCGCCATGGTTGACCGATGCTGAACGGGCGCGTTTCGAGGAATTGCGACGCAGCGGCCTCGATGCGCTTTACAACATCGACTACGACAAAGCACAGCGCGATTTCAAGGAGATCGCTCAACTCTATCCGAACCATCCTGGCGGCTATCAACTGCTTGCTGCTCGCGTCTGGATCAAAACGCTTTATGAGTCGCGGCGTTTGCAGTCTTCGCTTTACAGCTCGGAGTCGTTCTATTCGAATGGCGATGACAAAGTCGATCCGAAGATCGTTACCGAATTTCGCAATCTGACCCGCGAAGCGAAGCGTCTCGCCGAAGCAAAACTGAAACAAGATCCAAAGAATATCGAGGCGCTCGATTTCCTGGCCAACACCGAAGGATTGAAAGCTTCGTTTGAAGAAGCGGTTGAGCGACGCCACTTCGCTGCGCTGCGCGATGGCAACGATGCGGTCAATCATCATCGTGACGTATTGAAACTCGATCCGAAATACATCGATGCGCAGATAACGATCGGTCTTTACGAGTACGTAGTTGGCTCATTGCCGCTGCCGGTCAAGATCATTGCTGGCGCGACCGGCTATCGTGGCTCGAAGAAGCGTGGACTGGCGATGCTCGAGCAGGTTGCGCGCGAAGGTCGATGGGCACAGGATGACGCGAAAACTGTTTTGGTGTTGCTTTACACGCGCGAGAAACGTTTTGAAGACGTGCTGAAGCTGACTCGCGATCTCAGTGCGAAGTACCCGCGCAACTATCTGTTGCGCCTCGAAACTGCCGACGCGCTCGTCTCGCTTGCCGGTGTCAAGAGAAAACAGAAAGATCTCGCCGGCGCCGTGCAAGCAGAGAAAGAGGCGTTCGCTACTTTCGACGAGTTGCTGCGCGATCGGAATGCGCGCGATGCGGCGGCGCGCGCGCTCGATCTGATCCACTTCAAGTACGGTGAAGTGTTGCTGATGGCGGGTTATCACGATCGTGCGGCAAAGGAATTTCTCGCGGCGACCAAAGTGGATCGCGCGGAGGCTGGACTAGTGACGATGGCCCATCTTTATGCCGGACACTCTTACGACGTCGCGGGGAAACGAGAGGAAGCGCTGGCGCAATACAAAGAGGTGTTGGCGCGACCTAATGTTTACGATGCGCACGAGGAAGCAAAGAAAGGTTTGCGACAAGCATATAAGCCTGAGCAGGTAGCTAAACACGATGCGGAGCAGTAAGTGAACAAAAACGGTGCCGGTAAAACTCGTCCTCGACGCCTGTTACTCGGCCTCGACGGAGTTCCTCACAAGCTCATCGTAGAAGCAAAGAGTCGTGGTCTGTTTGATAGTTTTGGACCACCTACAAAACTTCTCTCGCCGTTTCCGACGATGACCAACGTCGCGCTCTCCGCGATGCTGGGTGCTTCGCCGCCCGCCGGTTATGAGAGTTTGTACTTCGATCGCAACGCAAAAGAACTGCGCGGTGGCATCAGCAAATACCTCGGCCGTCGCACGCCCGACAAGATCCCATCGTCGTACATGGACGATCTCGACTATCAAGAGCCGCTGCCGTTTGAGTTTTTGATCTACGTTGCGCCTGAGAAGGTTTGGCGCGCGGACATGCAACGCTTTCGCGAGCGATTTCGCAGTGCGCCGCAAACGCGCGACTATTTCGCGTTTCTCAAAGCGACTGACGGACTGCTGCATTCGCAGGGACCTGAGCGTCTCGGAGTTGCACTGGAGTCACTCGACAAGATTCTTCGCGAGATTCGGGACTACTGCGGTGAGGAAACTGAGATCGTCATGTTCTCGGATCACGGAATGAATCTCGAAGAGAACCGTCGTGTGAGCCTGCGTACAGCTCTGGAGCGCCAGGGCTTTCAGGTCGTGATACCGGCGTTTGGTCTTTGCAGTTACGTGGCGATTTACTGCGGCGATAACGAGCGTATTCCGGAGACCGCGCGTGCGACTCTGGAAGCAACCGGCGTCGACCTTGCCGTGTACAAAGACGGCAGTGACGTTGTTATCGAAAGCGAGCGAGGCCAGGCGCGAATCGAACCTCGCTCAGACGGTGACGACGTTTCATATCGATATTTACGGACGAGCGGAGATCCGCTTGAGTTGCGAGATCTCCACGATGGTTTTGCTACAGATGAGGAGTGGTTCAAGCAAACTGCCGGACACCGTTATCCGGATGCGGTGGCGAATGTCTACAAGTCGCTTTTCACGTCGCGAGTGAAGCACACTGCTGACATTCTTGTGTCGCTGAAAGACGGTTATTACTTCGGCTGGTCACCGTTTGGTCGCTTCGTGCGTTTGGCAGCGACTCACGGCAACGCGCTTCAGTCGAGCTCGCATGCTTTCCTTATGAGCACACACAGGCAATTTCCAAACTTTGTTCGGGCCGACGATGCCAAAGCCCTCCTTCGTAGTTAGCCGCGGATGAACGCGGATGTAGACAGATAGTTTCCGATCCGTCTCAATCCGCGATAATCTGTGGCTCATGTCGGAATCACTCGCGGTCGAGACTTTCTCTCTCGTCAAACAGTTTGGCAGCTTCGTTGCCGTCGATCACATAGATCTGCGCGTCAATCGCGGCAGCTTCTTCGGTTTTCTCGGTCCGAACGGCGCCGGTAAATCAACCACCATCAAAATGCTCACCGGACTGCTGGCGCCTACCAGCGGAACGTTACACGTGCTTGGTTTCGATGTCTCTAAACAGCCGATGGACGTTAAGCGACGCATCGGCGTCGTGCCGGAAGATCTCAACCTGTTTGAGCGATTAACTGGCGCGGAGATGCTGGCGTTCACGGGACGAATGTACGGCCTGCGCACCGACGACATCGCGCAACGAGCGAAGGAGTTGCTCGAGTTGATGGAGCTCCAGGACGAGCCGCGAAAACTGATCATCGAATACTCTCACGGAATGAAGAAGAAACTCTCGCTTGCCTGCGCGCTCATTCATCGACCGGAGATACTCTTCCTCGACGAGCCGTTTGAAGGCGTCGATGCGATAGCTTCTCGAACACTCAAAGATTTGCTTTCGCGACTGACTACGAGAGGTTTGACGGTGTTCTTAACTTCGCACGTGCTGGAGATCGTAGAACGTCTTTGCAGCGACATCGCGATCATCTCTCAAGGGAAGTTACTCGCCTCGGGATCGTTGAACGAGCTGCGCAAAGGCATCCGTGTGGAGGGTGACGGTCAGGGGCCGGTGTCGCTAGAGGAGTACTTCATTCACGTGGTCGGCGGCACCCGCAGCGCCGGCGAGGAGGAAGTGCTGCAATGGCTCACATAATCCTGAGAATCTTGTAATCCTGTAAAAAATAACTTGGCCCAACGACCGCTCGTCAGCTAGAATCAAAACCGGTAGTTCTCAGGCCTACCGCTCAGAAGCTCCTACCTTACTCGTAATCCCAAACGAGGTTCCTCTATGAATTCGAATGTCGGCCTTGCCATTCAGTCCATTGGCGTCCTCCTAATCACACTACTCTCAATCTTCATGCGGTCTTCCATCAAGAGCAGTGCTCTGAAGTACTGGATTGCCTCGTGGGCCAGTCTCTCGTTCTCGCTCTTGAGTTTGTTTATCGGGTTTCACACGGCCGCAGAACAACGCATCTTTTACTCCTGCTACTTTTTCGGCGAATACCTCTTCGCACTACTCTTCATCGCCGGCTGCCGCAGCCAGGTCTCCGGAGCTTCGCTCACGAAGAAGCACAGTTACTTTCTGATTGCGGCGTTGCTGGTCTCGCTCGTCCTCCCGTACGCGTCTGCCGACTTTAACGATCTCTTCATGATTCACGCGGCGATTCTGTCCGTGCTTTTCATGGTTTCTTTCTTAACCCTGCGGCGGGGTCGTCGACCGGAAGAGCCAAGTCAAGGAATTCGCGTGATGTCAGCCGCATTGTTGCTTTTGGCAATCGATTTCCTCCACCACGTTCCAGTGTTTGGCGCGCGGAAAGGACTGTTGGGCATAACTATCCCTGCGGGTTATTTGCAGTACACGTCGATCTTCGATCTGTTGTTTGAAATACTGCTTGGCTTTGGCACGGTGATGGTGTTGATGGAAGGCGTGCGCCATGAAGTTGAGATGGCTAACAGAAAACTGCTCGCGGCGCGCGATCAACTCGAGCTGCTGGTCCAGATGGATCCATTAACGGAAGCTCTCAACCGCCATGCATTTCATTCGCTATTGAGACAGCCTGAAGTGGGCCAGGGCACGGTAACTTCCGGCAGTGTGGCCGTGATCGACATCGACAACTTGAAGCCTATCAACGACACGATGGGCCATACGGTCGGCGACAAAGCGATTCGTGCAGTGGCGCGGGCGATGCGCTCGCTGGTTCGTGCTGACGACATGTTGTTTCGCTGGGGCGGCGATGAGTTTCTGGTGTTGATGTTCAAACTGCCACAGCCGGACGCGAGCCGGCGCATGGAAAAACTGAACAACATTCTCGAAGAGAACGGCAAGCGTTGGATTGGAATGCCGCTCACCGTTACCGTTTCTTTCGGAGTAGCAGGATTTACGTCACTGACAGACCTGGGCCAGGCCATCGAGCAGGCAGACAAGGCGATGTACGCTCAGCGGAATCGAGCCAGAAGAACTACACAGATTGTTTTTTAGCCACAAAGAGGCACAAAAAACACAAAAAGAGATTTACCAATTCATTTGTGCTTTTTGTGCCTCTTTGTGGCTAAATTAAGTGGCTTCGACGATTAGTTCGCGCCCGAATAGGAAGTTGGGTTTCTTGCGGCCTTTCATGTATTTCGCCGCTGTTTGCGAGAGCGACGTGATCAGGATTGGAAGCGCGATCGTTGCATCGCACGGAACAAAAGCGGAGTGTGCGCCGCGAGCCAGTTTGCCGTAGATCAATCCCTCATCAAACGACACCGCGTTCGATCTCCCTCCGGGATGCGGAGCGTCAGTCGAGATCTGGATCGCATACTTGTGCCCGTGATGATGTTCCTTTTGCAGAAATGACGACAGCGTCGCCTGTTGAATAAAACTCTTCGGGGTTCCGCCACCGAGGTTGAGTATCCCTGAAACACGTGCGTTGGTCATCACGGTCGTCATGTCGAGCACGTCCTGAATAACGTCAAACAGAAAACTGTTCTTCTTCTCGAAACGTGCGCCGGCGATACCCACTGCCAGACCACTGTCGGCAATAGCCGGACAGAAGATCGGTACCTTCGCTTTGTAGGCTGACGTTAGCACGCCATCTTCCGAAGCGATCTCAGCAAGCTCGCGTCCGAGCAGATGCAAAAACTCACGTCCCGAATACGCGCGTGTTTGATCGAGTTGGTTTGTAAACCCGCCAATCCACTCCTTTGCTTCTCGATATTCTTCGTCACTCGCCAGCAGATCCCACATGCGACTGATCTGCGCCGACTCCAGCTCTGCGTCCGTCATCGACGGATGTGCCTGGAAGTGATAACGCCCAAGTGTTTCGTGTAGATCGTGAAAAAGTAGCGCGCCGGAAAGCACCAGCACATCGACGAATCGATTTTTGATTACGTAAGCCAGCAAACGCCGCATTCCCGCGGGAATGAGCGCGCCCGAAGCGGCTACCATGATGGTGGTGTTGTCGCCAAGCATGTCCAGCCAGATACGATGAGCCTCGGCGAGTTGGCGACCGCCGAAACCCGTTCCCTCCATCTTCTCGAGGAGCCCGGCCACCGAACGATCACGGTCCACCTGGACTGGACGCGTGGGAGTGGTCAAGTACTTCGATGCTTTTGGTTTTCGTTGAGTGACCATGCAGGTTGTCAACCTCTCGGACTGAACGTTTCGATGTACTTTGATGATTGCATATTTAGTAATCCGTTCTACGCCGTGAACGAAGTTTCACTCCGTTCACCGCAAGATAGGTATAAGCGTCGTAGCGCGACTCGTAGAATTGGGCCAGCTCTGCTCCGTCAGCTTCGCTCAACTCTCCTTCTTTAACGCGACGAGTGATCAAGCGTCGAAAGCCGTCGTGCAACAGGCCTCGCTCGTAGCGGGCACGTTCTGCTGCCGCGCCTACTGTCGTTCCTTTAATCACCTTCTTGATGAGAAAACCTTCCTCGTCGATATGGATGTGCGCTTCGTGCGGCGCTCCGAAGAGGTTGTGATTATTTCCCATCACTTCCTGGTACGCGCCGACGAGCATGAATGCCAGGTAATAAGGCTCCTCAGGATTCAGCGTGTGGAGCTCGAGCACTTGTTTGACGTCGTGGAGATCTACAAACTTATCGACGATGCCATCCGAATCGCACGTGATGTCACACAGCGTGGTGTATTCGGTTGGCGGTTTGTTGAGATGGTGAATCGGAACGATCGGAAACAGTTGGTCCAGCGCCCAGTGATCCGGCACGGAACGAAACACCGAGAAGTTAGTCAAATACTTCGCGCACAAAAGTCTCCGCAGGTCGCCAAACTCTTCCGACACGTATTTCGCTTGCTGCGCATACTTGTCGGCGCGTTCGCAAACGTCCCAGAAGAGCACCTCGCCTTTCGCGCGATCCTCGAGCGAGATCAGGCCGAGATTGAACAACGTAAACAACTCTTCGCGGTGTTCGAGCGCGTCGTGATAGTACTCGCGATAGTTCTTGACGCTGATCGACTCGCGCAAATCGCCGAGCTCGATCACCACTTGCGGATCGTCGTCTCCGATCTCGATCGGAGTGATGTCTTCGACGACGGTTTCAATCTCGTCGAGCACGTTGGTTACGAGAATCGCGTGATACGCAGCAAGGAAACGACCTGATTCCTGAATGATCGTCGGATGCGGAACGTTTTCGTCGTCGCAAACCTGCTTGATCGTGTAGATGACGTCGTTGGCAAACTCCTGCGCGGTGTAGTTTGCCGACGAATCAAACGCGGTCTTCGATCCATCGTAGTCGACTGCCATTCCACCGCCGACGTCGAGCAGCTCGATCGGCGCCTTCATCTGATAGACCTTCGCGTAAACGCGGGCCGCTTCCTTCATCGCATTCTTGATGCGCTTGATGTCGGTGAGTTGCGAGCCGATGTGGAAGTGAAGCAGCTTGAGCATATCCATGCGATCGGCTTCTTCGAGACGCCGGATCACTTCCAACAGTTCGGTTGTCGTCAAGCCAAACTTCGCGGCTTCACCGCCTGATTTTTCCCAACGGCCAGAGCCTTTTGAGTAAAGCTTGACGCGCATACCAAGCATTGGCAGCGGTCCGTCGGTGCGTGCTGCAACGTTGAGAACGTGGTCGAGCTCATTGAGTTTCTCGATCACGATTACAACCTTCTTGCCGACTTTCGCTCCGGCGAATGCGAGCTCGATGAATTCTTCGTCCTTAAAACCGTTGAGAACGAGCAGGCTATCGTCCGGCTGCTCGAGTGCGAGCGCGGCGTAGAGCTCGGCTTTTGAACCGGCTTCGAGTCCGAAATCGTAGCGAGAACCTTCACGCAGGTACTCTTCCACGAATGCCCGCTGCTGGTTTACCTTCATCGGGTAAACGCACATGTGCGCGCCCTGATACTCAAACTCGCGAATAGAACGGCTGAACGCGCGTTGAAGTTTTCTTACTTGAGCTGCAACCAACTGCGGAAAGCGCAGCAGGACAGGCGCCGTAATGCCGCGCTTGGCAAGGTCATCAATGATCTCTTTGAGGTCTGCCGAGCGGGGATCTCCCTCGACGGGGCGGACGATAAGGTTTCCCTTCCGGTTTACATCAAAGTAGCCAGCACCCCAGTTTTCGATTCCATAAGTTTCGAGCGTTTGCTCGATTGCCGTGGTCAATTAGCGGTCTCCTGCCTTAGAAGTACGACTTGATCGGTATGAACGCGATTACCTGAAACACAGATGTACATTTTCCGAATCGAGTTGCGGAGTTGTTGTTTGGGTGGAACGCTTTAGCCGGGCAATTTAACAGAAAAAGGCCGCTTCGGTCTATAACTTTTTTGTTTCAGAGGTTTACGCCATCTGGCAGGCAATCCACAGATATGCAAATTCCAAATCTGTGTAATCTGTGGTTGAATAGCCCTTGACATCACCCGACTCGTAACTATAATGGCAGCTTTTTACATGTACGGTCGTTTCAATGCCGCACGGCGGTTTTCCGAAAGTCGTTAAGCGTCCCAACATACTTCGCACCAAACACCAGCCCGGGGCGAAGAGCACCCCCAACACTCCCTATTCTTTCAGGAGATCAAATGAACCCTAAGACTGTCTTGAAATACGCTGATGACCAGGGCGCCAAATTCGTCTCGATTCGTTTCACGGATTTGCCCGGCTCCTGGCAACACCTTACCTTCCCAATCGCCGAGCTCGGCGAAGACCAATTTGAAGACGGCTTCGGCTTCGATGCATCGTCAATTCGCGGCTGGGCTGCCATCCACGAATCTGACATGCTCCTCGTCCCCGATGCCACGCGCTTCTGGATGGATCCGTTTGCGGAACAGCCAACGCTTTGTTTGATCGGTAACGCCGTCGATCCGATAACCAAAGAGGGCTACGCCTTCGATCCACGCTCGGTCGCGCAGCGGGCGGAGAGTTATCTCAAATTCACTGGACTCGCCGACACTTCTTACTTCGGCCCCGAAGCGGAGTTCTTTGTGTTTGACTCCGTGAAGTTTCACAACGACCAGCAGTCGGCGGGTTTTGTGATCGATTCGGATGAGGCACACTGGAACAGCGGTCGCGACGCGAACGAGTTCGCCGGATCGAATCTCGGTTATCGCATCCGTCCGAAAGAAGGTTACGTGCCGTGTCCGCCGACCGATTCGCTATCCGATCTCCGTTCGGAGATCTCACTGACTCTCGGGAAATGCGGTGTCACAGTGGAGTGTCACCATCACGAAGTCGCGACGGCTGGTCAGTGTGAAATCGACTTCCGCTATTCCACGCTTTTGGGAACGGCCGATAATCTTCAGATATTTAAATACGTAGTTCGCAATACTGCTCACCAGTTTGGCAAAACCGCGACCTTCATGCCGAAGCCACTGTATGGCGACAACGGTTCGGGGATGCACTGTCACCAATCGTTGTGGAAAGGTGAGAAGCCGCTCTTCGGCGGCGACGGCTACGCCGGGCTTTCCGATCTCGCGCGCTATTACATCGGTGGCTTGTTGAAGCATGCGGCGGCGGTCGTGGCGTTTGCTGCGCCAACGACGAATAGCTACAAACGACTCGTGCCGGGCTTTGAGGCGCCGGTGAATCTCGCGTACTCAGCTCGCAACCGTTCGGCGGCGATCCGCATTCCGATGTTCTCGACGAATCCGAAGTTGAAACGACTCGAGTTTCGTCCTCCCGATCCATCGTGCAATGCGTATCTCGCGTTCGCGGCGATGCTGCTCGCGGGTCTCGACGGCGTGCAGAACAGGATCGATCCGGGTGAGCCGCTCGAAAAGGACATCTACGATCTCTCGCCAGAAGAACTGAAGGACGTGCCGACGTTGCCGGGCACGCTCGATGATTCACTGAAAGCGCTGGAAGCGGATCACGATTTTCTTTTGAAGGGCGACGTATTTAGCCCTCAATTGATCGAGCGCTGGATTGGCTACAAGCGCGAACGTGAAATTCAGCCCATGCGTATGAGGCCGCATCCACTGGAGTTCTCGCTCTACTACGACATCTAGAACAGGAGCCTCCTTGGAGTGCGGTGCCTTGGCACCCCTTTGGTATAGGTTAGAAAAGGTTTACCAAAGCGGCGCCAAGGCGCCGCACTCCAAGGAGAGGTTCCTGTAAAATGGGCGCGGTGCCCAAAATCGACGCCAATCCCGAATTTCTTCTCCGCGATCTGCCCGATCAGAACGGCGCGCGTCTGTTTCTCGACCGCTTCGCCAAAGAGCAGCCGCGCGCACATCTAAATCTCCTCAAACAACCCGCGCTGCTTGCAGACGTGCTCGCGCTCGCTGCCTGGAGTCCGCTCCTCGCAACGACGATCGAGCAGAATCCGGAATACCTTTCGTGGTTAGGTCGCGAGCGAGTCGATCCGCGTGTCAGAACCTGCGACGAGCTGAAAGAGTCTCTTGCTCGTTTCGCACTCACAAATTCGTCGTTGAATCCTCAAGTGTTGCTGGCGCGTTTTCGTCGTCGCGAGTTACTCCGCACTTACCTCCACGACATTCGTCGCTCGCAAACACTCGTCGAGACGATGGAAGAGTTATCGAACCTCGCCGATGCGATTCTGGATTACGCGCTGAGTCTCGCGCGGCAGGATCTCGACAATCGCTACGGACTGCCGCGCCACGTCGACGAGCGGGGTCGCAGCGCGACTGCGGAGTTCGGTGTTATCGCGCTCGGAAAGCTCGGATCGATGGAGCTCAACTACGCTTCCGATATCGATCTCGTCTTTCTTTATTCAAACGACGGAACAACGGCCGGTTCAGGCAAGCGAGGCGAAGTCAGCAATCGCGAGTATTTCGTCAAGCTCTCTGAAACTATCGCGCGCATAGCCGGACAATCCGGCGGCGAAGGTGCGGCGTATCGGGTTGACTTGCGTCTCCGTCCGCATGGACGCGACGGCGCGCTTGCGTGTTCGTTACATGAAGCGACTCGTTATTACATGCAGTCAGCACAGGACTGGGAACGCCAGGCGCTGATTCGCTCACGCGCGGCCGCAGGTTCGGCGGAGCTCTTCTCGCGTTTCAAAGAAGGCGTCATTCCTTACGTTTTTCGTCCTGACGTGTCGGTGAGCGGCGCGCTCGCCAGTGTTCGTCTCGCCAAACAGAAGATCGACCGACAGGTTGAGCGAAAGAGCGGCTTCAACGTGAAGCTCGGTCGCGGAGGAATTCGCGAGATCGAGTTTATTGCGCAGGCGCTCCAGTTGGCCCACGGTGGTCGCGACGACTGGTTGCGCGTGCCGCACACGCTGGTGAGTCTTGGACGACTCGCCGATCGCGGATTCATTACGCAGGTGGAACGAAGTGAGCTCTCGGATGCCTACCGGTTTCTTCGCTGTCTCGAACACCGCTTGCAAATGGAGCACGGTCTTCAGACGCACACAGTTCCCGAGGCTGAGGAGGCACAGACGCTCGTCGCGCGACGCATGGGTTTCGCAAAAACGAAGAGCTTCGCCGCGGCGTTACGAACGCACACCACCAACGTGCGCAATACCTACGATCGACTCTTTGCAGAAGTGGAGACAGCCGAGCAGACAGTCGCCAGCCCCACGTCACATGTAGATCTCGATCCAGTCGACAAAGACGAAGCACTGGCGAGGGCATCTGCGCGCGTCTTTGCAGTCCACATGGATCCGGCGTTGAAAGCAAATCAGAAACGACTCGCGGGTTTACTTCTCTCGTTCGCGGCCAAGTCGCTCAACTCTCATCGCGCATTGGTCCAGGCTGCACGCATCGCTGCCTCACTCGAGAAAACCGATCGGCATTTACTGATCTCCGAAACCAACCTCGAGGTGCTCTTGCAACTTTGCGGCTCATCCGATTACTTCGCGGAGATGATTGCTGCAAATCCAGCTCTGATTACATCACTTGGCATAACGAGTCCTCTGCGCCGGGATTATCGTGCAATCCTTCGTGCCGCGATCGATGCGCAGCGCACTTTTCCGGCAGAGCTCGCCGCGCTTCGCCTGCAATGGGCCGAGTTGATTGCTGAAATCGGCGCAGCGGACGTTTCAAACGAGATTTCGATATTCGAGACGAACCGTTTACAAACCGACCTGGCGACTGCCAGCATGAACATCGCTTATCTGATCGCGCGACGTGAAATGGCGCGACGCTATGGCTCGTTTAGTGGCGGTCCGCGCGTCGCATTTTACGGCCTCGGACGCCTCGGTACGGCCGGCGTCGATTACGGATCGGATCTCGACATTCTCATCACTTACGACTCGCTCGTTCCGTCTCCGATAAAAACTTTGACGCAGGACGAGACATACTCGCGTCTCGTCGAGCTGATGATCGCAGCACTCTCGAGCATCACTCGAGAAGGTTATCTCTACCGCATGGATTTGCGTTTGCGGCCGCACGGTAAGAATGGACTACTGGTCACCAGTTCAGAAGGCTTTCTCGATTACTTGAGGGACGAAAGCGCGCCGTGGGAGTGGCTGGCATACGTCAAACTGCGCTGCGTTGGCGGCGATCAGGAAATGGGAAAGATGATCGAGACGCACGCGCGTCACCGGATTCATGCAAACGCGTTGCGCCTCGATCCGAAAGAGTTGAAAGCCGTCACGCGACACGTCAGGGACCGGCTCGAGAAAGAGAAGGGCAGTCGCGGCAGAAAGCTGGGAACGGATATCAAGTATGGACCAGGTGGAATGCTCGACGTCTATTTTGCGGTGCGTTACCTGCAACTCCGTGACGAAGTGTTGGACGAAGGTGACGACCGTTCGACCGCGCTTACTTTGGAGCGTTTGCGTGAAGAGGGATCGCTTAGCGAGGACGACTTCGCGGTTTTGAGCAGCGGTTACAGCCTCTTGCGTTCGATCGATCACAACCTGCGGTTGACTGTGGGGCGCTCGACCCGTTTGCCTGACCCGAATCATGTTACGGCGAGAGACGTGGCGGTGCGGATGGGGTTTGCTTCCGTTTCCGAGTTGCAGGAGACGCTTGCCGATCAAATGCTGGCAATCCGTGCTGCATACAACAGGATCTTAACGACAGATTACACTGATTTATCCGCGTAATCTGTGGATTCATACCAGCACCGGGTGCACCAACGGTGCGATGCCTGGCGTTCGGCGAGTGAGTATTGGGCCGAAGCCGGCAGGCGTTTAACGACTTCGCGTTGCTCGTCATTGAGCTCCGACCATCGTTTGAGTCCCCGCTTTTCGCAACGCGGGCAATTGTCTTGAGTCCTCATATTAAATAGTTATTTACTAGCAAACATTACTCGTGTAAGTTAGCAATTGCGACATGGGAAACCAAGTTGCGGCCGTCGCGCATCAACATCTCGGAGAAACGGTAAACGAAAAACAAATGTTTCGAATCAAGGCTTCTTACGCGGATCAACTGGAATTACGGACGACCATCGAGCGGGCCCGTGAGTTTTTTGGCGAGCTTCGTAACTTTGCGGACCTGATGCCCGGCATCGAAGGAATACGCAAGGAAGCCGGCGGCATCATGCGTTGGGTGGTTCGCGCGGAAGTGCCTGTTATCGGCGCCGTTCATGCGTCATTCACCGTCCAGAAGACTGAGGATTCTCCGGAACGGCTCGAGTGGTCACCGGCGCGCTCCGAAATGAAGAACTATCTCCGCTACGCCGCTGCGTTCGAAGAGCGCGGGCACAAAGTTCTGATCAAGATCGCGCAGCACGTCGAGCTACGCCGCCAGCACGCGAAAGATCTCCATCGCTTCGCGATCCTGGTCGGCGAAAGCGCCATCAGCGCCGAAATGCAAAAACGCGTCCGAGAGATGATCAAAACATTTCTCGAACGCGCCCGCGTAAAACTCGAAGGCGAAGAACCCCTCGACCAGGAAGCGATGCTCGACTCACCTGCCTAAACAGCGGGGGCAAGCCCCTCTTTCTGACTTGTTCTTTCTTCAAGTTCGTTCTTCTTCCTAACTCTCTTTCAGAATCAAAATGAAAGTGTAGAAGTAAGAATAGAACAAGTCAGGAAGAGGGGCTTGCCCCCGCTGACTTGTTCTTTCTTCAAGTTCGTTCTTCTTCCTAACTCTCTTTCAGAATCAAAATAAAAGTGTAGAAGTAAGAATAGAACAAGTCAGGAAGAGGGGCTTGCCCCCGCTGACTTGTTCTTTCTTCAAGTTCGTTCTTCTTCCTAACTCTCTTTTTCAGAATCAAAATGAAAGTGTAGAAGTAAGAACAGAACAAGTCAGGAAGAGGGGCTTGCCCCCGCTGCTTAACTTTAGTTCTCCTTGCGGCGACCGTAACTGATCAGGTTCGCAAAGAACCTGTACCCGCCAGGCAATCCCGCGCGAAGTTGTCGATACCAAACAAAACTCGTGTAGATGTAATTGCCTCGACCATAAGGCGCCACTAACAATCCACCTCGCAACGGCGGCTCACCCTTGTCGCTGGTGGCCAAAACAGCCGTGTAGTGTTGGTCCCATTCTCGCGGAAAATACAGCCCACGCTCCTGAACCCAATTCGCAAAATCCTTCTGCGTGATCTTGTTGGGAAAGTTGAGCAGCGGATGTCGCGGTTGTAGAAACGTGACCGGCGCATCTTCTTCGGTGACGCGCTCGTCGCCGATTACGATCGGATACGGCGCGAGCTGTGGCCGGCCTCGCCGCTCATCGGGATTCCACTCGCCGGTCCGATGATAGAACACCAGCAGCGTACCGCCATCTTCAACGAACTTGAGGAGGCGACTGTTGATCGGAATCAGATCCTGATGAGCTTCGTATGCGCGGTTGTCGAGAATGATCGTTTGAAACACCGAGAGATCGGATTTAGCGATGTCGTCCACAGTCAGCTTGGTGGAATCGACGCCGAGCGCTACCAGCGCACGCTCCAACGTCTGGTCGTAACTCGGCAGGTAACCCACTTTTCTTCCACTCACCACTACCGCATCCGCGTAAACCAGCGGAACATCTCGTTTCGCAACCGGTTCTTTCGGAATCGGCTGGTCAACCGTGATCGCCACGTTCGAAGCTTGCAGCCGGCTCAACGGCAGCGCCGTGCGCACTGCGAGATTCGACGTCTGACTCTCCTCAGACTTGAGAGTTATCTCGCGACCAGTCTCGAGACTTTGACCACTCACGCGCAACAGTCCACGAAACTCTGACTGAAGATGATTCTTCAACGTGATCGTGAAATCGAGTGGACGCTGAGACGTGGCTGGTGTGCTGACGTAAGGCGACGGTTTGACGTCGACGATTTCAACCGCCGGTGCAACATCCATGTGGCTTTCATTGCTTATTACAAACGAGGTGCCTTCGATTGATAGTTCAGCCTCGACGGTCAGCGGTTCGCCGAACAAGCGCCCGTCATAGAGATGCTCCGACGCAGGTACGGTCAAGCTCGTCGTTTTTGGTGTCGTGACTTTCACCTCAGCGGCGGTTTCAGTGCCTGGCAAAATCTTGTCGGCAGCGTCGAGGCGTGTGTCTGCGCCGAGTCCGCGGAATCTGAGTTGTTTGATCTGAATCTCAGCCACGCCCGAATTGGCCACGACTGCTGCGAGCTTCGCTTCTTCGCCCGGAACAAGAGCAGATCCGTCTAAATTCAAACCGACCGAAGCGCCACTCACCGCCGCGACCGCTTTGTCCAGTCGCGACGACATCAGTTTGAATCGCTGCGGATCAGTTTCCATAACTTCTTTCGGCGCAGTGAAAACGCCACGCCGGCGCGCACTGACTAACGACACGAGCAACTCGAGTCGACGGTCGATGAATTCCGTTAGCGGTTTGCCGTCGATCGTGGGCGGGACGAGTTTTGCAGCGACGGCTTCAGGCAAAGTTAGACCATCAATCGGTGTCTTTGCGTTTGGCGGAAGCGAGACTGCGGATTGGGCCTGTCGCACGACCGCGTAACGAATCGCACGAGCACCGGCGGGCGGAACTGTTTTGGGCCAGGGTCCCTGCGTCGCGTGCTTTTGCAGGCCTGCTAATGCTTGCTGAGCGTAAGTTGTACCGCGAACCGGATCGGTCTCGTTCGGATCGATAGTAAAAATCTGCGGGGCTGTTTGGCCATCAGATGTCGATGTCGATTCCACTTGACCACGCGAGCGCACGAAGAGTCGCTTCACTTGCCACACGCTCACCTGGGCCAGTTGCTCGGGAAACTGCTTCGGATCGGCGGCAGCGTCGAAGGCTTGCAGCACGATTCGGCCAGTCGCCTGATGATGACCGTGACCGCTCGTCGTGTCGTGATTCGTGATGATGACGTCGGGTCGAAGCAAACGTATCTGCAAGACCATGCGCCGGAGGAACTCTCTTTCGCCCCACGCACGAAACGTCTCTTCAGCAGACTTCGAAAAACCAAAATCGCGGAAGCCGAGGAAGTGTGGCTCAGAGCCTTGCACTTCGGCGGCGGCCATCGTTTCGTGAGCGCGAATCACGCCGAGCTCTTCGTAGAGCTCAGGGCCGACGGCGTTCTGTCCGCCTTCACCGAAAGTCGAGAAGAGCGAGACGGTGTGCATGCCGTACTTTCGACGGAGCACAGTCAGCGTGCTGCCGTCTTCGTCGTCGGGATGCGCGGCGACGCACATCACTGTCCATGGGCTGGTGAGATCGAGCAGTGCCTGGTGCAGCTCCGCCTTATCGATTTCCGAGTGCGCTGATGGAATAAACAGCAGCGGCAGTGCGACAAGAACTAGCCACAGATTACGCAGTTTACGCAGATTCATTTTTCCAATTTAACCTCGCAGACGCTCCAGACGACCTGCGAAAGCCATGCTGATCGAAATGATAATTATCAGTACCACGCCGTACGCGGCCGCGGCTCCGAGGTTGAAGTCACGCAACTCAGATGCGATCGCGATCGAGATCGGTCGATTCGCCGGAACGAACACCAACACCGACGCAACATATTCGCCTAACGCGATCACAAACGCCAGCAGCGTCCCTGCGACAGCGCCAGGCCAAACCAATGGCAGCGTGACCCGCACAAATCGTTGCCATGCGCGCGCGCCGAGGGAACCGGCCGCCTCCTCCAGCGTCGGATCGACTTGTTCCATGCTTGCCTGAAGCGCGCGCACCACCAACGGCATGAAACGTAGAAAATAAACTGCCGGCAGGATCCAAAACGTCCCCACCAACACAAACGAACCCAACAACGAACCCGGTCTGCCGTAGGCTTCAGCCACTGAGACTGCGACGACAGTTCCAGGCAATGCCCACGGAACCAGCACCAGCAACGACAGCAGTCTGCGCCAGCTTTCTCCGGCAAACGTCCGCGCGCCCTCGCGGCGTCGCAGCAAAGTAACCACGCAAAAACTCCACAGCAGTGCCGCCACCGCAGCAATTGCCGACATCGTGAAACTGTTGAAAAAAACTTCCGCCGCGAGCGGGTCGCCGAACAGTCGTCGATAGTTTGCGAGTGTGTAGGCAGACGGCAGCGTTTGCGTGGTCCATGATCCTTCCTGTGCGAAACTCACTAAGAACAGAGTCGCCACCGGCAAAACCAAAACAAGTGCGAAGACTACGGCCAGAATCGTCGCGAGCACACGCGCACCGCCGCTGGCGATGATTTCACGTCTGCGAGGCGCGCCTTTCATCGCGGCCGCTGCGAACCTGCGAGTTCCCTCGTAACGTTGGAAAACGATCAGCGCAGCGAGCGAGATGATGGCGAGGATGACTGTTTCAGTGACTGCCATGACGAAGTCTCCGCGTTGTCGTGCTCTGAAGATCTCGAGGGTCAACACACGCACGTCTCCACCAAACAACAGCGGCGCGCTGAAAGAAGCCATTGACGTCATGAAAGTCAACAGCGCAGCGGCAAGAAGAGACGGTGTGAGTTGCGGCAGCACCACACGTCGTAACACGCTGCTCTTCGAGGCGCCGAGACTGCGGGCAGCCTCGGCGAGACTTGCGTCGATCCTGCGCAAGCCGGCGCCGGTGAACACGTAAAAAAATGGATACATCGTGTAGGTGTGAAAGAGCAGCAGCGCAGGCCACCCACGCAGGCGCCACGGCGGATTTTCTAATCCGAAGAGATTTTGGATGCTGTGGGCCAGGATGCCCGACTCGCCGACGAGAAAAATGAATGCGACTGTTCCGACAAGCGGCGGCAACACGAGTGGCAACGCTGCCAGCGCGGCGAAGAGTCGCCGTCCGGGAAACGTGAACCGTTCAAAAAGGAAGGCGAGCGGCACGCCGACAAGCGCGCACAGTAATACAGTGCCGGCTGACAGGCCAAGACTGCTGACGATCGCCTCAATCGCGCTGCCTTGCGACAGCACTTCACGGTAATTTGCGAGTGTCCAATTGCCGGCTCGTTGAAGCGAGGTGATTACGACCGCGAGATTTGGATAGACGACACCATAAATCAGCACGACCGCCGTAACCGCGAGCAGGGCCACGGGTCTCCACTGATGAAGACGGATTTTTCTCTTTGCTCGATCCATTTTCATCCGTTCGATCCGTGGCTCAATTTTTCAGCAGCATCAGACGATCCGGTGAAAGGACCACGTGGCACTCTTGATTCACTTCGAGCTCGTTGGCGCGCAGTACGAGTGCTTCGAGCATGAGTCCGTTTGCATCGAGGCGAACGGTTGACGTTGCGCCCGCAAAAACGATCTCCCGAATCTGTGCGCGCAGGGAGTTCTCCGCGTCGCCATCATTTGTGCTGAGCCGCACGTGCTCAGGTCGAATCGTGAGAAAGACAGGCTTGTTCAGTGGCGCGAGCTCGTCATGGTTGACATTCATTCGCAGCGTGTGTCCGCCGTCGAGCGTTTTGAACTCGCCTGCTGTTGTCTTACTCGAGCTCAAACGCATCGCTCTGATCAGATTGTTTCTGCCGAGAAAACTTGCGACCGAGATCTCCGACGGATGTTCGTATAGTTCTCGTGGCCGGCCCGTTTGCATCAGTCTGCCGCCAACCATGACGCTGATGCGATCGCAGAGGGCGAAAGCTTCTTCCTGATCGTGAGTGACGTAAACGGCGGTCAGGCCGAGACGCGTAACCAGTTCACGCAATTCACTGCGGGTCTCTTCACGAAGCGACACGTCGAGATTCGATAGCGGCTCGTCAAACAACAACAGCGCCGGTTCGATTGCAATCGCGCGGGCAATGGCGACGCGTTGTTGTTGTCCGCCGGAAAGCTCGTGAACGTCGCGTTTGTCGTAGCCAGGTAGTTGAACCAGCTCGAGCGCGCTCGCGACGCGGTCGGCCACGTCTGCTTTGTTCTGGTGACGCGCGCGCAGTCCGAAGGCGACGTTTTCGAAGACGTTCAGGTGAGGGAAGAGAGCGTAGTTCTGAAAGACCATGCCAAAGCCACGACGCTCCGGCGGCAGGTGAGTGATGTCGGCGTCCTCAAAAAAGATGGAGCCGGTGTCAGGGTTCTCCAGGCCGGCGATCATGCGCAGCGTCGTTGTCTTGCCACAGCCTGATGGTCCAAGCAGCCCGAAGAACTCGCCTTGATTGACATCGAGCGAAACGTCGACGACGGCACGAGTCGAGCCAAAGCTCCGAGAAACATTCTTCAGCGATAGAAGCGGCATCTCTTTAAAACCATCCACAGATTTCACAGATTATCTGCGTAATCTGTGGATGGTTTTTTATCTACTACGATCCCGAATTTCGGTGTCCCAGTATCTTAACCAATCGCTACCGTTCTTGCGCAACAGGTCCCAGTCCAACGGCAAACGTGTAAACGGCTCATTCATCCAGCCAGGCAATTGAGAGCGATCGAGATCCGTGCGCGCCGGAATTCGGTAATACTTGTGCGCCGCATAAATCAAGCTCTCCGGTGTCGTAACGAACTCGTAAAACCGTTTCGCTTCTTCCTGGTTTGGAGCACCACGAACGATCGCGATGCCGTCGGTGATCACCGGAGTACCACTGGCCGGTACACGATAGTCCACCGGAAAATTCTTCTGCTCTTTGTAAAGACGTACATCGGGCATGTCCCAAAGCGTGATCAACCCCTCGCGGCGCGCGAGTTTTTGCATCATAAGCGTTCCGTCAGCGGTATACTCGTGAACGTTTGCGTCGAGCTTTCGCAGCCAGTCGTAGCCGCCATTGGGAGAGCCCGTGTCTTTGTAGAATCGCCAGATCATCGCGCCGAAAATCGCGCGCATCGTGTCGGACGGATTTGGGTTTCGGATAAGAACTTTGTCGCGCCACTTCGGATCGAGCACGTCGTCCCAGTCGCGCGGCGCTTCCGCTGCGCTGACGGCCTCGCTGTTGTATGCGATTACCTGTGGCGTTTCGTAAGTGCCGTACCAGCGATCGTTTGCATCGCGTGATGAAGCGGGGATCTTGTCGGCCCAAGTAGGGCGAAACTCGAGCAGAAGATTTTCATCGGCGGCGGTTTGAAAGGTTGTGTGTGAAGCGCCCCACCAGAGATCCGCTTGCGGGCGATTTCGTTCGACGCGCACGCGCTCGAGAATCTGTTGCGAGCCCATGTCGAGAAACTGCACCTCGGCGTCGGGGTACTTTTGTTTGTAACGAGCGACAAAATCTTTGAGCAGATCCTGTCCGTGAGGCGTATAGATTAGGAGACGATTTTTGCTGTTGGGCCGGCACGAAAAGAAAAATGTGCATACGAGAATGGCAGATACAAACAGAACGAGCTTGAGTCGCATCCAAGGCATGCTATCACGTTTAGTAGTTCAATGATGTCGACTCTCAAACGCAGAATCATCAGGGCCGGTGGCTGGGGCGTCGCGAAGCGCCTCATCAAACCCATTCCCCTTGTAGGGTCAGTTTTTGCCTTTGGACTGGCAGGCTACGAGATTAAGAAGAAGGGGCTCATACCGGGCACTGTTCACGTAGGTCTCGACGTCACCCCGGTCGTGGGTACAGCCAAAGGCGTAATCGAGCTCTTCACCGGCGATCTCATTCCTGACAAAGCCGACCGTAAAAAATCTGTGCAATCTGTGGTTAAGAAGCGCTAATTGGTGGGCGCTCTGTGAACGGCCGTGCCTGTTCATAACCGTGCGCCAGTTTGAGTAGCGTTGGCTCGGACCAGTATGGTCCAACCAGTTGAAATCCGATCGGCAGACGATTGGACGACAGAGCACAAGGCACGCTGATCCCTGGAACACCCGCGAGATTTGCCGTCACGGTGTAGATGTCGTTCAAGTACATCGCAAGCGGATCGTCAACCTTTTCACCGAGGGCAAAAGCAGGGGTTGGAGAGGTCGGCGTGATGAATGCATCACAGCTCTTGAATGCGTTGAGGAAATCGTTTTTGATGAGTGTTCGAACCTGCTGCGCCTTGCGATAGTACGCCTCGTAATAACCGGCCGAAAGCACGTACGTGCCAAGCATGATCCGGCGCTTCACTTCTGGTCCAAACCCTTCTTCGCGCGTGCGGCGATACATCTGCCGCAGCTCCGGCGTTTCTTCCGCACGAAAGCCGTAACGCACGCCGTCAAATCGAGCCAGGTTCGAAGACGCTTCGGCTGTGGCGATGATGTAATAGACCGCGATCGCGTAGCCGGCGTGTGGCAGGTCAATATCGACAATCTCAACGCCGAGATCGCGATAGACATCGACCACCCTCTCGACCGAGTTTTTCACTTCTTCGTCGAGGCCTTTGCCGAAGAGCGCTCGAGGGAAACCGAGTCGCAGGCCTTTTAGATCGCCGGTCAAAGAAGCAGTGTAATCAGGAACTGGAACATCGGCGGTGGTTGAGTCGTGTGGATCTCGGCCGGCGATCACGCCGAGCACGCGAGCGACGTCTTCAACTTCGCGTGCAAAGACGCCGACCTGGTCCAACGATGACGCAAACGCCACGAGACCGTAGCGAGAGTTGCGACCGTAAGTCGGCTTCATGCCGAGTACACCGCACAACGATGCCGGCTGACGGACCGAGCCGCCGGTGTCTGAGCCGAGCGCCACGGGAACAATTCCGGAGGCAACGGCTGCTGCGGAGCCTCCTGACGAACCGCCGGAAACGCGCGTTGTGTCCCACGGATTTCGCACTGGACCAAAGGCGGAGTTTTCATTCGACGAGCCCATCGCAAACTCGTCGCAGTTTGTTTTTCCGATGACGACTGCGCCTGCTTTGAGCAGACGTTCGATGACGGTGGCGTTGTAAGGCGGGTGATAGTCGCCAAGAATTTTTGAACCGCACGACGCTTGCAGTCCGCGAACGCAGATGTTGTCTTTGATCGCGATCGGAACGCCGGCCAATGGCCCGACGGCTCCGCTCTGCTCGATCTCCGTAGCGCGCCGCAACGCACCCTCACGATCGATCTCGAGAAATGCATTCAGCGTTTCATTCAACCGCTCTGCTGCTGTTACTGAAAATTCTACAGTGTGACGCGACATCCTGTTAACCGGCTTACCATAAAAAGAACAAGTCAGGAAGGGTGGCTTGCCCCCGCTGTTGGAAGGGCGGGGGCAAGCCACCCTTCCTGACTTGTTCTGATATCCTGAGAATTCTATCTACAAAACTTTCGGCACTCTAAAAAATCCCAACGCTGGGTCGGGTGCCTCAGCCAGCGCAACCTTCTGTCCGAGCGATCCCTCGATCTCATCTGCGCGCGACGAATCAGTCTTTGCACCTTCAGGCGTTAGACCGCCAATCGCCGGCTCAGCGCTGCTGGTATCCAGCTCGTTGAGCTGTTCGATATAGTTAACGATCTCCGCGATCTGTGGTCCAAAGGTTTTCAGCTCCTCTTCCGCCAGCTCGAGATGCGCGAGTTGCGCGACCTTGTCGATGTCTGATTGTTTGATAGGCATTTCCGATTACGCCCTACGTTTCAACGAAACCATCGCCGCTTTTAGAAAGCTCCGGCGCAGCTCTTTGTCGTGAATCGCATTTGCCGCCGACCATAATTCAAGCGGCACTTCATTGTCGAGCGGCTCGTTCGCCGGCTTTTGCTCTTCGACCCGCGTCGCGAGCTTCGGATCGATCACGAACTCAATCTCGCCGACGATCGGTTGGCCCAGGGTCGAGTTCATGCGAAACAAAAGGTGCGCGCGCATCGAGTGTAACTGCTTTTGCCAGATCGCATCCGCCACCGCGACTAACAACTTTCGGTCTTCTAGTTTCAACGGCACGGCGCGATCTTTCAAACCCTCGCCTGCCGCGTGCTTCCACGCAGCAATTGCCGCAGCTTCCGCGACCTCCGGTGAGTTGCGCGCTGCGCGAAGAACTCCCGGTAGCGATTTGATCAGTTGATTCATCTGCTCTTGCGCTCGCCGATTGAAACACGCAAACTCTTGCGGCATCAAGCGACGCCACAAAGAGGCACAAGGCAGAGGCACAAAAAAGCACAAGATGGATCATTTGCGCGAAAAGCTCATACTCGCGTCCGGTAGTCCGCGACGCACCGAAATACTCGACCGCGCCGGCTGGCCACACGAAGTGATCGTCGCCGGAATCGATGAGACCGTTCGACCGCAGGAAGACGCGGTTACGTACGTACAACGGCTCGCGCGATCCAAGGCTGAGGCGGTGGCCCGCACGCTTGAGGCTGGCCTTGTGCTCGGTGCTGATACGACCGTTGTCGTTGACGGCCAGATCCTGGGCCAGCCGAGTGACGAGGCTGATGCGCGACGAATGTTGGATCTGCTGAATGCGAGGTGGCATGAAGTTTTGACTGGAGTCGCGCTCGTGAGAGTTGGAGGTGAGTCGCGAGTTGATTACGAAACGACGCGCGTGCGGTTTGCGGAGATGGGCCAGAGTGAGATCGATTGGTACGTTGCCACGGGCGAAGCGTTTGGCAAAGCCGGCGCTTATGGAATACAGGGAAAGGCCTCGCTGTTCGTCGAAGAGATCGAGGGCGACTACTTCAATATCATGGGACTGCCGATCAGGTTGGTGTATGAGTTAAGCCGCGGATGAACGCGGATGAACGCGGATTAGAACAAAACCGAGCCGCCGTCCACGTTGATTGCTTGGCCGTTGATTCCGCGGCCCTCGTCGGAAGCGAAGAGTAAGGCGACGGCTGCTACTTCCTCCGGAGTCACTAAACGATTCTGCGGGCTCATCTTTCTTAACGAGTCCAATGCTTCTTCAGCACTGCGTCCGGTTCTTGAAGTGATCCGCTCGACGCCGCGCGAAACCATCTCAGTATCCACATAACCCGGACAGATCGCGTTTACAGTCACTCCGCTAGTTGCGACTTCCAGCGCGACAGAGCGCGTCAAACCGAGCACACCGTGTTTCGATGCTGAGTAAGCGGCGATGTAAGGCGCGCCAGTCTTGCCGGCGATTGAGGCGACGTTTATCACACGTCCCCAGCCATTCTTCAACATCGCGGGAAGCGCTTCACGCGTGCAGTAGAACGTGCCAGAGAGATTGATCGCGATGTGTCGATGCCAAAGCTCGTCAGTCGTTGTTACGAGCGTCGCGCTTTCAGCAACGCCGGCGTTGTTGACGAGAATGTCAGGATCGCCGAAACGTTCGCGCATCTCCGTGAACATGCGCGCGACGCTTTCCGCATCCGAAACATCACACACGAGCGCAATTGCTTGATCGCCGATCTCGCTCGCAACTTCCTGCACCTGTTCGGCTGTTCTGGCAGCAACAGCGACGCGTGCGCCCTGGCGCGCAAATGCTAAAGCGATGGCGCGTCCGATACCACGACCGCCGCCGGTTATGAGTGCGGTTTTTCCGTTAAGCATTATCAGTGACCGGTAAATCTCGGTTCGCGCTTTTCGAGATATGCCTGCACGCCTTCGAGTCCATCGTCAGACTCGAAACAACGCAACTGAGCTTCGGTTTCGTAGCGCAGCATCTCGTCGAGTTCCGCAGCCTGACTCACGTACACCGCGTGCTTCGCTGCGGCAAGAGCGATTGGCGGCGCGGCTCGCAGGCGTTCGGCAAGTTGCATGGTTGTACTCTCGAGTTCTTCCGGAACCACGACCTGATTCACTATGCCCAATCGTGCTGCTTCCGCGGCGTCGATCGTCTCACCCAGAAACAACATCTCGCACGCTTTGTTTGGCGTGACCAGGCGTGGCAGAAAATAAGTTCCACCCCAGTCAGGATGAAGTCCGACTTTCGCAAACGACTGGCTAAACGATGCGGTCGTGGACGCGATCCGCAAGTCACACGCAAAAGCGAGATTGCAACCCGCGCCCGATGCCGGACCATTGATCGAAGCGATTACGGGTTTGGTCATGTGACGAATGGCCGTGATGACGCGACGGCCCGCGCCGAGTATGCGCGCAAATTCTTCTGAATCGCGGCGCTGCATCAACTCAGCCATAAAGACGATATCGCCACCCGCGCAAAACGCACGTCCAGCGCCCGTAATGATCACGACGCGCACAGTGCGATCGCTTCCGGCGTGCTCGAGTGCTTCGGCGAGATCGCGCCGCATGTGACCAATGAAAGCATTCAGCTTCTCCGGACGATTCAGGATGATCGTCGTGATGCCATCAGCTTCGGTAATCTCGATATGTTCGTAAGCCATGTCATTAAGCGAGGTACCTTATTTCCCCTTGAACTGCGGCTTCCGCTTATTCACGTAAGCGTCAAGTCCTTCCTTCGCGTCCTCCGATTGGAAGAGCTGTTGCTGCAACTCGCGTTCGAGCGCGAGTGCAGGCTCAAAAGAGATCTCCGCTCCTGTTTGGACAGCGCGCTTGATCCGGCCAACCGCGTGCGCGGCTTTGTTCGGAGTAGTGAACTGCGCTGCATAGTCGTGCACCAATTCGGCGAAACGCTCGCCTGTTTCAGCTTCAAACACATGATTCACAATCCCCAGCTCGAGACCGCGTTCAAAGTCGAACAACTGTCCCATCGCCATTAACTCGATCGCCTTCGATTTACCCACAAGTCGCGTCAAACGCTGTGTGCCGCCTGTTCCCGGTAACACGCCAAGCGAGACTTCAGGCAAACCCAACTTACCCGCGCCTTTGCGCGCGATGCGAATGTCAGCCGCCATTGCGACTTCCAAACCGCCGCCGACGCAGTGACCATTAATCGCCGCAATCACTAACTTCGGCGTCTGCTCGAGACGATTCAGAGTCTCATTTGCGTGAAGACAAAAATAGTACTTGAACCCCGGCGTAACGTTCGCGAGCATTTGAATGTCGGCGCCCGCGCAGAAAAACTTTTCACCCTTGCCGGTGATCACGATCACCTGAACCGCGTCGTCCATTCTCGCGTTGAGAATCGCGCGATCCAGTTGCTGCATCATTTCATAGCTGTACGTGTTTGCCGGCGGATCATTCAGCGTGATAGTCGCGATACGGCCACTAGCCGCGTAATCAATCCGTGATCTTTGATCGTTCATAATCCGTGTTATCCGTGGCCTATCTTAGCCCAAACGCCAGACGCTTGGGCTTTCGGATCTTAACGAAAACGCGCTGCCGCGCAGCTCGTGGGCCAGGCCGTTGCGCAGAAACCCGCCGAGGAAGAGTTGTAACAGGTTGTCAGCCAAATCTGAGACTTTAAGTTTGCCACGCGGATCGTACCAGTTGTAGATCCAGTTCATCATTCCAAACAAGGCATAAGTCGCAACCGTTAAGTCGATTGGCTGATCGCTCTTTTGCGTCTCCTGAACTTCGCGCAGGATCTTGCGCGCGAGTTTTGTGTACTTGTCTTTCCGAGTTGAGACCTGACTGTACAACTCACCGCCGAGCGATTCCGCTTCATGCGAGAGGACTTTCATCTCCGCCATGTTTGCGGCAAAGAATGAAAGATGGTTCTCGATAAAGATGCCGAGCTTCGCGATTGGATCTGCAATGCCTTGCAGCCGCTCTTCGAGCCGTTCGAGCACACGCCCGAAACAGTTGTCCTGAATGAGAAACAGCAACTCCTCTTTCGATTTGCAGTAGTGATACAACCCCGCCAGGCTCACGTTTGTCGCGCGCGAGATGTCGCGCATCGAAGTCGAGTGATAACTCTTCTCGGCAAAGATGCGCGCCGCTGTTCGCAGTATGAACTCTAACTTCTGATCGTATCGTGACGCCTGCAGCATTCTGTAATCACAGTCTCACATACTCAAACTCAAACGGCTTTCCTTTAATCCCCGCGGCCGGCGGCGCAATCCAATTAGCAATCTTCCCCGGCTCGAACACCGGATGCATCAGACTTCGCACGTATTCGCGATCCCCCATCGTCGGCAACCACTCAGACTTCCGCCGCTCAAACTCTTCACGCGAAATCAGATTGCCTTCGACATCAAACGTGTGTCCCGCGAATTCGCCCACGTGCCGGTGAAAACGCGGATGCGGAAGAAAAAGCCGCTCACTCGCGCCTTCATCGGCGAGCACCTTGTTCCAGCGCGCCAGCCCTTTCTCACAATCTTTCACATATTCACCGCGAAGCACTTCATTCAATGCATTTCTCAACGGCACTTCGCGCGTTTTCAGTTGTCCATCTTCAACCACCGTCAGTGTGAACGTCTCATTTACAGCAGTGTGTTCGGTGTACTGCTCGTGTTCCTTGTAGCGACCTTTCAAACCCGCGGCAAAGAAATCGGCGGAGTTGGAGCTAATCTCGCCACCAAAAAGATCGAGCGAGTAGCTGAACCAGAAATTGATGTATCGCTGAATGATGTCGAGCGGAATGCCGCCGAGCTCACGCACATCGCCCTGCTTCATCAACTGAGCCGTGCGACGGACCACGCGGCCTAGACCCGTATCGCCGACAAACATGTGGTGCGCTTCTTCAGTCAGCATGAACTGACAGGTGCGCGCCAGCGGTTCGAAGCCGGATTCCGCGAGCGCTGAGAGCTGATACTTGCCGTCGCGATCGGTAAACATCGTGAAGGCGAAGAAGTTGAGCCAGTCGTCGCAAGGTTGATTGAAGGCTTCGAGAATGCGTGGCTTGTCGGGATTACCGCTCCGCCGTTCGAGAAGTTCGTCAGCTTCATCGCGGCCGTCGCGACCGAAGTAACGATGCAGCAAATAGACCATGGCCCAAAGATGACGGCCTTCTTCGACGTTGACTTGAAACAGGTTGCGAAGATCGTAAAGCGATGGGCACGTCTTGCCGAGTTGTCGCTGTTGTTCGACTGAAGCGGGTTCGGTATCGCCCTGCGTTACGATGATGCGGCGCAACGCATTGCGAAACTCGCCGGGCACTTCCTGATAACCGGGCCGGCCGTAGTTGTCGCCGAAGCCGACTTTGTAGTCCGGCTGCGACGGTTCGAGAAAGATGCCCCAACGATATTCAGGCATCTTCACGTAATCGAAATGTGCCCAGCCCTCGGAGCCGACGTCAACCGCGGTGCGCAGCCACACGTCTTTATCCTGAAACCCTTCGGGCCCCATCTCGCGCCACCAGTCGAGATAGTTTGGCAGCCACTTCTCCAACGCGCGTTGGAGCTTCTTGTCTTCGGAGAGATTTACGTTATTAGGAATGCGATCGTAAAGGTTCATCATTGCCTCAAACCCTAAACCAGCCACAAAAAGGCACAAAAGTCACAAAATGAAAATTCAAGTCCAAGCCGCCGCATTCAATACTTTTGTGCATTTTGTGCCTTTTTGTGGCTACGTTCTTTTGTAATCAAACTCGGCCTGCGTTGGCTTCCCGTAATTAGTCAACGCGCCCTTTTCACCGACGGCATTGGGCCGTTGAAAGATCCAGTTCTGCCAGGCGGTCAAGCGGCCGTAGATCTTCGTGTCGATCGTTTCCGGACCAGCGAAACGCAGCGACGCTTCCATCCCCGTCAACGCATCCGGCGACAACGACGTGCGCTCTTCGATCGCGACGCGGATCTCGTCTTCCCAATCGAGATCGTCCGGCGCGAAAGTCACCAGCCCCAGCTCTTCGGCGTCTTCAGTGTCGAAGGTTTTCTTCTCAAACACTTCTTCGAGCTTGTCGGGCTCAGCCAGAAAACGCGATTGCAAACGCGTTAGACCATTACTCATCGGGAACGCACCTGCATTCAACTCAGAAACTGCGAGCGACGCATCCGAGTCGCTCAACATGTAGCTGCGATCTGCAGCGAGCAACAGCTCGAGCAAGTTTCCAGCGAAACAACTGCCCGGCTCGACGATCGCGAAGAAACTCTTCGCCGTGAGATCCAAGCGTCGCAGCACGCGCGCCATGTGCAACACGATCTCACGCACTAGCCAGTGCTCGCGGTTCGCGGCTAACGTCTGGTCCACTGCGAGCACGTCGTCGATGTTGCCCGTCGTGCGCACGCAAACCAGACCGATTAATGGTTCATTCACGCGCAAGTACAGCAGCGCATCATCGAGCTCGCGATAAGCTTGTAGTGGCCAGTAGGCGTCGCCTAACTCCTGAATTTGATCGGTTGTGGTTGGTTGTAGACCTTCCGGTCCATGGACAGTGAGATCTGCGTAACGCTGCTCACGATGGAGCTTGAGCTTGACGTACTTGTAGTTTCTCGAGTCGTCAGTTGATTCGAATTGCAGCGACGCGAGCTTGATTCCAGATTCCGCTCCAGGCTGCGTCTCTGTGATCTCCTTAACGCGGGTATCGATTGATTGCTGAAACTTGCTCGTGGGAAAATAATCATCAATCAGTCCCCACTCTTTCGCGCGCTTGCCTTTCAAACCTTCAGCCAGCGTCGAGAAGACGTCAGCGCGATCTCGTCGCACCTTTCGCTTGTCAACCACACGCGTGAGACCGCCAGTCCCTGGCAACACACCCAACAAGGGAACTTCGGGAAGAGACACGGCAGAGTTTCCGTCGTCGACGAGATAGATCTCATCGCAAGCGATCGCCAACTCGTAACCGCCGCCAGACGCGGTCCCATTCAACGCGGCGATGTACCGGCGACCTGAATGTTTAGAGTCGTCTTCGATTGCGCAGCGCGTCTCATTGGTGAATTTGCAGAAGTTGACTTTGAACGCGTGCGAGGACGTGCCCAGCATGTAGATGTTGGCGCCCGCGCAGAAGATCCGCGGTTTCAGACTCGTAACGACTACGGCGCGAACTTCCGGATGCTCGAAACGGATGCGCTGGATAGCGTCGGCCAATTCAATATCGACGCCGAGGTCGTAAGAGTTGAGCTTGAGTTTATAACCCTCGGCGAGCGTCTCATCTTCCTGGACATCCATCGACAGCCGCGCCACCCGCCCATCGATTTCAAGTTTCCAGTGCTTGTACCGCTCCGGCGCCGTCTGGAACAGAACTACAGAATTTTCAGCATTTTTCATGATTCTGGTTCGAACGTTCGTTCGAATTCTAAAGGAGAAAGCCTGCGAGGTCAAATCCGGTCAGTCTCATTAGTTTCGTCGGCTTTTCTTAAATTCGTCTACAGTCATGAGGTAGTTTATGGTGCCGTCGGTCTCCACCTGAAAAACGTACTGCTTCGTTGCAATCAGCTCCGGAACTAAAGGGCGTCTGCTGAGAACGTGAAAGACATCGGTGTCTTCGGGCGCATCGTCGATGACGGCGGTGTGAAATCCCGCCTGGACTTTGTCGTTCGCGGCCGGAGCGAACTCAATGATCGACTTATGTAGCTGTCGTTTTTCGATAATCTTTGATCCGTCGGCGGAGACAAGGTAGCGGGCATCTGAGCCCAACGGGAAAACACCTGTTTTCGTTTGAGCGGGAACCGCGTACACGTAAAACTGATTCGAGTCGGCTGGCAGGACGGCGACATTGTAAGCTCGCGCCGCGCCTTCGAAGTCTGCCAGGGAAGTTTCAATGGCTCTGGCGGCGAAAAGAAAGAAGTTAGTGTCTTCTTTGGCTGGATCGTTTTTCTTAACCGTGAATTCTTTTGGATTTCCCGCCTGCGAAGCTTCATACACAACCAGGAATTTGTCGCGTGTCTCGTTCAAGCGACCAAACACTACGATCCAGCTATCGCCGGTTTTTCTCGCGACGTATCGCGTGACGCTGCCTTCGTTCGGTTTGGTTGCGACGACCGCGTCGCTGGCATACCACGCAGCGACATCGTACTCAGCGAGCCGCCTACCCCGCTCGGTGATTTGGGCCAGTTCAACTTTCGACGGTGGAGATGTTCGCTGCGCGAACGCGCTGCTCGTCAACAGCAAGAGTATCAGTGTCAGGACCGTGGTTTTCATCAAATCTCCTCACTTGTGGAGTTCGAGCAGTACCTCAGGATGGCTGACGGCGACGCGTAAGAGTGTCTTGGCTGCTCCGGTGGGTTGACGTCTGCCTTGTTCCCAATCCTGCAACGTGCGGGCAGAGACTCCCAGGAGACGCGCAAAGTCTTGTTGTGAGAGACCTACACGCGACCGTGCCTCTGCCGCTTTGGGAACTTTCACGCGCGTGATGCGCGCGGCTTGACCGCGACGCATTTGCTTTACCGACTTCAATAGATCTTGCTTGAAGGTTTCCATTTCAGAGGGCATCTTCGACTCCTTGCTACACTGCGCACCATCGCATCATACGGCAATGCCGTAGCCCAGGCAAACGTCACGAAAGGGTCAAGCCACAAAAAAGCACAAGAGGCACAAAATGCTCTGGCTGCTCTTGTGTTTTCTTGTGCCTCTTTGTGGCCAAACTTGACAGCCCAGCCTTGGGGCGCGTAGGGTTTGGAGCTTCCGACAATCCGGGCCTCAGTTTGGAGGCGAATCTGTTCTGGTGAACGGCGCGGTCTTCAAAACCGTCAGTGAGACCGTGAGAGCGGGCTCAGGTAGGTTCGATTCCTACACGCCTCCGCCAGGAAACGAAGATGATGTCGCTCTTTTACAAGGAATTCCTCACATGATCAGAGATTGGGTCGAACTCAATATGACACCCGGCATCGGTCCTCGCGCCGCTGCCAAACTCCTGGAACGCTTTGGTTCTGCCGAGGCAGTCTACAGCGCCACCCGAACCGAGCTGGAGCAATTGCGACTGCCGCCGGAAGCTGTCGACAGCATCATCGCACGCGATTTGCGGCCTCGAGCCGAAGCTGAAATAGCGGCTGTCAGGAAACTCGGCGGTGATATCCTCTTGTTGGACGATGGAGTTTATCCCTCATCCCTACGTGAGATTTACGACCCGCCCATCGTCCTCTATGTCAAAGGCGCGTGGTCAGAGTGTTTGGATCAACCTTGCATTGGTGTGGTAGGGTCACGTAGGTGTTCGACCTACGGTCAGAACTCCGCAATCATGCTGGCGCGTGACCTCGCGCAGCGTAGCGTGACCGTAGTTTCGGGCTTTGCGCGTGGAATTGACGCGGCCGCCCACCGTGGCGCGCTCGACGCCGGCGGGCGAACAGTAGCCGTGCTCGGCACCGGAATCGACGAGGTTTACCCCCGCGATCACAAGAAGTTAGCGGCGGAAATACTCGACCGCGGCGGCGCGCTGGTTAGCCAGTTTCCGTTGGGCACGCCGCCGGTCTCGGAAAACTTTCCGTACCGGAACCGCATCATTAGCGGGCTGAGTCTGGGAGTTGTTATTGTGGAAGCAGCCGAGAATTCGGGTTCTTTGATAACCGCGCGCTTGGCGATGGAGCAGAATCGGGAAGTGTTTGCAGTTCCGGGAAATATCACTTCGCGAAACTCGTTTGGCACCAATTATCTGATAAAGGGCGCCGGTGCGAAGCTGGTGCAGCAGTGGCAGGATATCGCCACTGAGCTGCCGCCACAGATCGCGGCGAGATTGTTGCCGCCGCCATTTGCCGAACGTAAGAACCAGACTTCGGTTGCAGATTGTTTGGCTTTCGTTCCCGAAGGACTCTCGCCGGCGGAGACTTCGGTGTTTAAGTTGTTGACGCCCGACAGTCCAGCGCACCTCGATTGGTTGTTCGATCAGAGCAAACTGCCGATTCCGGATTTGACGGCGGCGTTGCTATCGTTGGAGATTCGAGAGTTGGTGCGGGCGCTGCCGGGAAGATGTTTTGTGAGAAAACTATAAATGGCAAAAAACTTAGTAATCGTTGAATCGCCTGCAAAGGCAAAAACCATAAACAAGTATTTGGGAAAGGACTATATTGTTAAGGCATCGATAGGCCATATCAAGGATCTGCCTTCGAAGGGTTTGGGCGTCGACGTCGAGCATAATTTCGAACCGACTTACGAGCTCATTCCCGATTCAAAGAAACGAAACAACAAGAAGATCGTCGCGGATCTCAAGAAGGCTGCGAAAGAAGCTGAAGCGATCTACCTCGCCGCCGACCCCGATCGCGAAGGCGAAGCGATCTGCCAGCACCTGGCTGAAGAGATCGTGCCAAAGCGGCCACCAAAGCCTGCGTATCGCGTGATGTTCAATGAGATCACGAAGCGCGCAGTCAATGCTGCGTTTGAACACCCACGCCAGATCGACGAGAACCTTGTCGACGCGCAACAGGCGCGTCGCGTGCTCGATCGTTTAGTTGGTTACAAAGTTTCGCCGCTGCTGTGTCGCACGATTGGCGGCAGATTGAGCGCAGGCCGTGTGCAGTCAGTTGCGTTGCGCATGGTTGTCGAGCGCGAACGCGAGATCGAGCGTTTCGTCAAAACTGAATATTGGACCATCGGCGCGAATTTAAGTGCGAAGCTTCCTCCGGCTTTCGATGCGCGTTTATTCAAGGTTGACGAGCAGACAGTCAAAACCAGCGGCTTCGATCAGGAACTGAAGAAGAACGAGATCCTGATCGACAATCAGGCGAAGGCTGACGAGATTGTCGCTGAAGCTGAGAAACAGTCGTTCATCGTTGGCGAGGTAACAACCAAGGAACGAAAGCGCAATCCGGTTCCACCGTTCATAACGTCGAAGCTGCAACAGGAAGCGTCGCGCAAACTGGGATTTGCAGTGAAGAAGACGATGATGCTGGCCCAGAAGCTTTACGAAGGCGTCGAACTTGGCGCGGAAGGTTCTGTTGGTCTCATCACATACATGCGTACCGACTCAACGCGCGTTTCGGACACGGCGCTTGGCGAAGCTCGTGACTATATCGGTAGCCAGTACGGTCATAACTATCTGCCGGAGAAAGCCGTGCACTATCGCTCGAAGAAAGACGCGCAGGACGCGCACGAAGCGATACGTCCAACTGAAGTTTCGCGCACGCCGGATTCGTTGGCCAAATATCTCAAACCGGAAGAGCTGAAACTCTATCGCTTGATCTGGCAGCGCTTCGTCGCGTCGCAGATGATGCCCGCTGTGTTCGATCAAACGACCATCGATATTCAAGCCGGCAGGTTCGTGTTTCGCGCGACGGGTTCAGTGCAGAAGTTTGATGGGTTCCTGAAGATCTACCAGGAGGGCCGCGATGAGAAGACTGAAGACGACGACGAAGCAGAGCGCACGTTGCCGCTGGTCGAAAAAGGCGAGACTCTGAAACTGAATTCGGTCACGCCCGAGCAGCATTTCACCGAGCCGCCACCGCGCTACACCGAAGCGACGCTGGTCAAAGCTCTCGAGGAAAAAGGCATCGGCCGTCCGTCAACCTACGCCGCGATCATGTCGACGATCCAGGAGCGCGAGTACGTCGAAAAGCTCCAGGGACGTTTTCATCCTACCGCGCTGGGCAAGACCGTTAACGATCTGCTGATCGACGGCGGGTTTGACGATCTTTTCAACGAGAGCTACACGGCACGCATGGAAGAGGAGCTCGACGAAATCGAAGAAGGGAAGATTCGTTGGACCAAAGCGCTGCGTGAATTCTACGACAAGTTTGAAGGCGACCTGAAACAGTTTCAGCATTACATTAAAGACATAAAAGAGACGAGCGTGCCGACCGACGAAGTGTGTTTGAAGTGCAACACGCCGGGCATGGTCCAGAAGTGGGGACGCTTTGGTCCATACCTGAAATGTCTCAACTGTGAGGCGACGCGCGATGCAGAGCCGCCGGCAGGCGCAGACGGCGCTGGGAATTCGTCGGAGCCGCAGGTGGCGGGTGAGGAAGCGGAGCCTGAAGTTTGCGAGTTGTGCGGCAAGCCGATGCAGTTGAAGCGCGGTCGCTTTGGACCATTTCTTGGCTGCACTGGTTATCCCGAGTGTCGCAATATCAGAAAGATAGGGAAGACTGGAGTCGCTGCGCCACCGCCGGTGCCGCTCGACGAGAAGTGCCCGGTTGATGGCGCGCAACTGGTGAAGCGCGTTGGACGCTTCGGGGAGTTTATTTCGTGTTCGAATTACCCGAAGTGTAAATACATCAAGCAGGAGACTGTCGGCGTTTCGTGTCCGCGTCCCGGATGCAAGGGCGAGCTGGTCGTCAAAAAGTCGAAACGCGGAAAGGCGTTCTACGGGTGTTCGGAGTATCCGAACTGCAACGTCGTCTACTGGGACAAGCCAGTGCTCGAGACGTGTCCGCAGTGTAATGCGCCGTTCCTGTTGGAGAAGACGACGAAGAAGCAGGGCACTTTCCGTTACTGCGCGAATGAAGACTGCGGGTATCGATCAAATTCACCCATCGCAAAGGCTCCCACACAGCGCTTAGCCACAGATTACACAGATTAAATAGATTAGGTGTAATCTGTGTAATCTGCGGATTCAAAACCACCCTTCGAGGAGAAACCACCATGATCCTTCGGCGCTATTCAGCCATAGTGCTGCTTCTAATATTTTTAGCTTCGCCTGGGACGCTGCTCGCGCAAACCCAACAACAAGCTCCTGCTCCAGATCCGAACGATCCGATCCAGCGCATCAAGGACGAAGGCATGAATCGCTCTCAGGTGATGCAGACGTTGAGTTACTTGAGCGACGTCATCGGACCTCGTCTGACTGCTTCGCCAGGCATGAAGCGGGCCAACGAGTGGACGCGAGATCAGTTGACGAAGTGGGGACTGCAAAACGCGCATCTCGAACCGTGGGGACCATTTGGTCGCGGCTGGTCGTTGAAAAGATTCTCCGCGCAGGTAACTGAGCCTCTCACGATACCTTTGATCGCGTACCCGAAAGCGTGGTCGCCGGGCCTGGCGAGTCCTTTGACCGCCGAGGTGGTCTACGTCGACGCACGCTCCGAAGTAGATCTCGAAAAATTCAAAGGCAAGCTCAACGGCAAAATCGTTTTGACGGCGCCGATGCGCGAGGTGCCCGCGCACTTCGAATCACAAGGCACGCGTTTGAATGAGAAGGATCTACTTACTCTCGCCGATGCGCCTGAACCGCGACCCGGCGGCCGTCCAAACTTCGCCAACAATCCTACGTTCCGAGCCCTGCAGGAGTTTGCCGGCGCCAAGCTGCGATTCTTCCAGGCGGAAGGCGCGGCGTTACTGATCGATCCGAGCCGAGGTGATGGTGGAACTCTCTTCGTTCAATCAGCGCAGGTACCACCGCCGCCACGCGATCCAAACGCGACTGGTCCGGCTCCTCGCACAACCCCACCCTACGACAAGAGCGCGCCGAAAGTGACGCCGCAATTAGTGCTTGCGATCGAGCATTACAACCGTATCGCCCGCATGTTGCAGGCCGGCGAGCCGGTAAAAATGACTGTCGATCTAGCGGTCGCGTGGCAGGATGCGGATCTGATGGGCTACAACACGATCGCCGAGATTCCCGGCACGGATCTGAAGGATGAAATCGTGATGCTTGGCGGTCACATGGATTCGTGGCATTCAGGCACGGGCGCCACTGACAACGGCGCCGGTGTTTCAGTCGCGATGGAAGCAGTGCGCATCATCCAGGCACTCGGACTCAAACCACGGCGCACGATTCGCATCGGATTGTGGACCGGTGAAGAACAAGGTCTGCTCGGTTCGCGCGCGTATGTGGCCGAACACTTCGGCATCTTGCAGACTCCAACGACATCGTCCGCGCCTGCGACAGGTGGCGCCAATAACAACGCGATGGGTGGTGGCAACGGAAATGGAAACGGCGCTGCGCCGGCTGGACCAGTGCTCATCAAAAAAGCCGAATACGAAAGGCTGAGTGGCTACTTCAATCTCGACAACGGCACCGGAAAGATTCGCGGCGTTTACCTGCAAGGCAATGAAGCGATTCGTTCACTGTTTCGGCAGTGGCTGATGCCGTTTCGCGACATGGGCGCAACCACGCTCACGATCTCAAACACTGGCGGCACCGACCACTTGTCATTCGACGGGATCGGTTTGCCGGGCTTTCAGTTTATTCAGGATGAGATCGAATACGACACGCGCACGCACCACTCGAATCAGGACGTGTTCGATCGTATTCAAGGGGATGATATGAAGCAGGCGGCGACGATTATGGCGGCGTTTGTTTATCAGACCGCCATGCGTGACGATAAACTGCCGCGCAAGCCATTGCCGGGTTCGAGATAAGAACAACTCTGTGCAACCTCCGTGTCCTCTGTGTCTCTGTGGTGAACATCAACCACAGAGACACAGAGGACACGGAGGTTGCACAGAGATTTATTGCCCGCCGCCCGTGAGCACGTACTGCTTCACGTAACGGCGCAGGTTTTCGACGTTGGTTCGTCGATACTCGGCGAAATCGTTGGCTATGCCTTCGTCAGGCATCGCCAGCAGAATAAACGCTTCGAGTAGTCCTTCCTTGTCGAGCTTCCGCAGGATCTGAAGTGAGGGATCGAGCGAGCTTTGGTCCTTCTGGTTCTCGACTGCCTTCAGCGCACCTCGCAACGCCGCAGCCTCTTCCTTCAGACTGTGACGATACGTCTTCTCATTCGGATACTGTTTGGCGAATTCACTCTGCGACCAACTTGCACGGATGATTCCGTACATCATCCAAGCCGCGCCTGAACCGCTCTTGTCGTCCTTCTTCAACGCGTTGGGATCGAGAGTGATCGTGGTGCCGCCTTCCGGCTTGCGCGTGACACTTGCCGGCAACTCGACTTTGGGATGCGCAAGAGGAATGTTCACTCGCTGGCCCCAGTTCACGAAACCAGCGCGAGCTAAACGACTGTAAGGTTCCGCAATGAATGCTTCGACAAACTTCTCACCCGCTTCAGTCACTTTCCCTTGCCTCATGAGCGCGTCGCCCCAGTAGCGATACGCAGTTTCGCGATCCGGATTGATGGCGATCGCGCGCGCGTACCATTCCCCTGCCTTCTGTTGCTCCGCCTTTTTGAAATAGACGTCGCCTGTAAAGAGTGCGGCTTCGTAAAGAGTGGGATCGAGAAGCAGAGCGCGTTCGTACATCTCGATCGCTTTTGAATAATCCCCACCGGAGAAGGCGGCTTCTCCTTCGCGCATTGCCTCCTCCGCCTCTTTCTTCGTTGAGAAACCCGAACCCTCACCACCATCAGGCGGCACACTTTCGAGCATCGACTTCAAGAGCGTACTATTCGCTCCGAGTTTCTGTGCGCGTACCAAGATCTCTCGTGCGCGCACGCGAGCTTGCTTGCGCGCCGCCGGGTCCTTGATAGTTACCGCTTGACCCAGCAATAGCAAACCGTAGGTCTCAATCACATCGGGATCGTTAGGATGCGTAGCCGCCAACTTTTCAAAGGCAGGCAATGCTTCGGTGTACTTCGCATCTTTGTAGAGTTGGAAAGCGCGACGTCGTTCTTCGTCATCCTGCTTTGCGAAAGCAACGCTCGAGAGCAGCAGTGATGCAAACAGTAATGTTGCAAGGAGCTTGATGGGTCCGGGCATCTTATTCCCCTTTCAAGTTTTGACTTGCGGGCTTAGGAGGAACGCGGGAGAGTCTAACATAGCCACAAAAAGGCACAGAAGGATCGGCCACAAAGAGGCACATAAAGCACAAAATAATTCTTTTCTTTGTGCCTTCTGTGCCTTTTTGTGGCCGATCCTTCTGTGCTTTTGCGGCTCAGGTAGGATTGCGCTCGAGCGATGGTTGATAGCGCTCTCTCTGAGTCGACGTTCTTTCGGTTGCCGGCGCGTTGGGAAGATGATCGCCGATGAAGTTTCGCAGCGACGTCATCAACGCCGGCAGCACGACCGCTTTCGCGGTCTTGGATAACTCCTGCACGAAAGCGTTACCAATGTTTCCCACCTCATCGCGAACTCGCTCAAAAGCCTGCGTATTCGCGACTTTTTGGAAAAAGCCCGGACCAGAGTCGCCATTTCCCTGCTTCGCGTCCATGCTCACTTGCGGTGCCATCGCGGCAGCCTCCGCTCCCGTCAGCGACTGCGAAGCATAGTGTTTCGACTCCTCGCCGTAACGATCGATCGCACTTGAATAATCGTAGCGGTCGTCGCCCTTGACGAAGGCCGCAATGCAGTATCCCGTCGCGAAGCCGACGCCGAGTGCGCCGACGCTCCAGGCCACGGGACGTTTCTTAAACTGTTCTTTCCAATCGAGTGTGTCTTTCACTGCCTGTACCTGGTTTGCCACAGTCTCTTTTATCTCCGTTACGGTGTTTGAGATCGAGTTGCGTGCCTCGCCCAGGCGACGCTGAAGCTCCTCTTTGGAAGGCTCTTCAGTCGTGTGCTCATGAGCGCGAGCCAATCCTAAAGTTCGTTCTTCAGCCATTGTTTATCCTTTCTCAGTTCTGCAACTGTTCTTTGCGGTACCAGGGCCTGTTTAGCCAACCGGCTTTTCATCAACAACACCACGACCGCGCCAAGCAGAACATAGAACGCGCCTGTCACGACGAAGCCGAGAGCGTAACTGGCAGGCTGGCTGAAGTTTGCCTGCGCGAACAGGGTCGACACCGCGAAGGCTATCGCCACATTCAGCAGGGCAAATCCAACAACCGCGATTATCGCGCCCACCATGATCGTGGCGACGCCACGAGCATAGGCGCTTGCCTCCTCCTTGATCTCCACTTTGAATAACGCGAGCTGAGAATTGAAGAGTTGCATTACGTCGTCGCCCAGACGACTAAAGAGAGTTGGCAGACTCTCAGCGTCGTTGCGCGGCGCAGCTTCATCAGCTTTCGTCAAACTAGTTCTTGTTGCCGCCATGTTGGTTCACCCCCGTTCGTTACTCTTGACTCTGTTTAGCGACGGCCACGAATGATCAAACCGAGCAACAGACCCACGCCTGCTGAAATCAAAAGTGCCTGGCCGGGCTTTTGGCGCGCGTATTCTTTCGCATTTTCTGCGAGCTCGCCGAGGTCGGCATTCTTCAGGTCTTTAATCTTGTCGCCCACGACGGCGACTTTGTCGGCCACATAGTCTTTAGCCTGGATGGCAGCGTCGGAGATCTTCTGCCCATACTCTTGCGCCGTCTGTGATAGCGCTGCGGCGGTTCCGGTACCTGTTCCTGACGTTCCCGTTCCTGTTGTTCCTGTTGTTCCGACCGATCCGGTCGTCGTTCCGGTTGTTGGTTCGTTGGTGCTGCTTCCGTAGTCTGGCATGACGGAATTCTCCTTTGAATTCAAAAATAGAAATTGGGATAGCCGGTTATCTGAGCAAGCATTGTGCCGACTACTCACGCGCAAAAGTCTGGGATTTCAGCTCAGGTCTTGTTGTGAAAGGGTACGCACTGGTACGAAAACTCTGAGTAACAGGTCGGGATTAATACAACCTCCTTGGAGTGCGGTGGCCTGCCACCGCTTTGTTCAATATTTTCAGTGAACAGATACCAAAGCGGCACCAAGGTGCCGCACTCCAAGGAAGGGCTTGACAGACACGGTCAGCGATGGTAAGTAAGTACTTACTTTAAGAGAGAAATCGACAAACTATTGAGCAAACAGATGACGATTGAGAGTGCGGTAGGCAGCGCGCGGATGGCCGGTGAGGAGCGCAGGCAACAAATCCTCGAGGTCGCTATGAAGCTTTTTTCCGAAAGAGGCTTTCGGGGCACCACCACGAAGGAAATCGCTCACGCGGCGGGCGTTTCTGAAGCCATGGTCTTCCGCCATTTCGCCACCAAAGAAGAACTCTACGCCGCCATCCTCGACCACAAAGCATGCTCCGGCGACAAGTTTGAACCCGCGGAAATGGCCGCAGACGGCATCAAGCGCAAGGATGATCGCGCGGTCTTTGAATCGCTCGCGCTCGGTGCGCTGAAGCATCACGAAAACGATCCGGAGTTTCAACGTCTACTGCTTCACTCGGCGCTCGAGAAGCACGAGCTGGCGCAGATGTTCTTCGACGAATTCGTTCGTCGCGTTTACGACTTTCTCGGCAATTACATTCGCGAACGACAACGCGAGGGAGTTCTCATCGAGATCGATCCGGCAATAGTCGTTCGCGCGTTTATCGGCATGGTGATGCACCACTCGCTCAACAACAATCTTTGGGATCCAAAACGGCGCCTGCTCAACATCTCGAACGAGAGCGCCGCAAAGTATTTCACCGACATTCTCTTACACGGAATTGCTTCGCCCAGAACGAAGGAAGACGACTCAAGGAGCAATTAAAGACAACATGCAATCTCAAGTGAAATTTTTGAAGTCAGCGGCTTTGATTCTGCTACTCCTCGCCGTTGGAGCTTTCCTGGCGTCGTGTGGTGGATCAAAAGCCAACGTGCGAAAAGAGGATCCAGCAACATCGCAACCAGTGGTCGTCGAAGTGACAACCGCCGCTGCGATCAAACGCGATCTGCCGCGCTTCTTTGAAGCGACAGGCAGTTTGGCCGGCGATGAGCAAACTGACGTTGCACCACAAACTTCAGGCAAGGTCGTGGCCGTCGGCGTCGACATCGGCAGTCCGGTAAAGCGTGGGCAGATGCTGGTGCGTCTCGACGACTCCGAACTAAAGCTTCGCGTCGATCAAGCAACAGCTCAGGTCGAGCAGGCGAAGGCGGCAGTCAGACAGGCGGAAGAGAAAATCGGTTTGAGATCGGAACAGGCCTTTGATCCGAATCGGGTCGCCGAGGTAGCTGCCGCAAAGGTTGCGTACGAGCTGGCGGAAAAGAATTTCCGTCGCGCGGAGAAGCTGATCGAGTCAGGCGACGTGTCGCGATCGTTCTACGATCAGCAACGTGCGCAACGCGATCAGTTGAAAGAACAATATGACGTGGCGCTGGCCCAGGCGCGACAGAACTACGCCGCGGTAGAAGTGGCTCGCACGAACGTCGCAAATACTCAGGCACAGTTGGCATTGGCTCGTCAAAACCTTTCCTACGCAGTTATTCCAGCGCCTATGGACGGATTTGTGATCGAGCGAACGGCGGATCTCGGCGAGTACGTCTCGCCTCAGCAAAAGGTCGTCACGATCGTTCGCACAAATCCACTGCGCATTCGTATCGACATTCCCGAGCAGGCGATTCCGGAAGTGCGAGTGGGCCAATCGGTTTCGATCACGACGAGCGCGTGGCCCGACAAAAATTTTGCCGGACGCGTCGCACGAATCGCGCCGAATGTTTCTGCAACATCGCGCACGTTGACCGTCGAAGCCGAGATCGAGAACGGCAGTGGCGCGCTGAAGCCAGGCCAGTTTGCGACCGTGCGAATACTTCAGGAACGCTCCGAACCAGCGGTGCTTGTTCCGGCACGTGCTGTTGTGACTGAGGCGGGCGTGAGTCGTGTGTTTGTGATCAAGAACGGGCATGCCGAGCAGCGCCTGGTCCAGATGGGCCAAACCGAAGGCGATCTGGTTGAGATCAAGTCGGGCGTTGGCGCTGATGAACTGGTTGCCACGAGCAATCTCGAGCAATTGAGCGACGGAATCGCCGTCAAGCAGTGAGTCACAGAAGGCGCAAACAATAGCCACAAAAGGCACGAAGAGCACAAAACAAAATGCAAAAACTTGCTGAAATCTGTGTACGCCGTCCGGTTTTTGCGACGATGTTGATTCTCAGCCTGACAGTCGTCGGGTTGTTTTCTTACAAGTCGCTGGGCGTCGATCTGTTTCCCAAGATCGACTTGCCGACGATCACTGTCACAGTCGTGAATCCGGGCGCATCGCCTCAGGAGATCGAAACTGAAATCACCGATCGCGTTGAGGGTGCCGTCAATACCATCTCGGGCATCGACGAGCTGCGCTCGACGTCAGTCGAAGGTGTTTCGCAAGTCTTCATTACTTTCCTGCTCGAGAAGAACCCTGACATTGCGGCGCAGGAAGTCAGAAACAAGATCGACCTCATCATCAACGACCTTCCGGTCACTGCGGAACAACCGATCGTGCAGAAGCTCGACACCGATGCAGCGCCGGTGGTCCGCATTGCAGTGTCGGCTCCACGATCGCTGCGTGAAGTCACAGACGTAGCCGACAAGAAGATCAAGCAGCAGATCGAGTCGATCAACGGCGTGGGTGACGTGCAGATTATCGGTGGTCGCCGGCGAGAGATTGAGATCTGGGTTGACCCTGACAAGATGCGTGCGTTCAACGTGACGGTCGCGCAAGTGGCAGACGCGGTGCGCGCGCAGAACCTGGAATTGCCCGGCGGTCGCGTTAACGAAGGCACGCGTGAGCTGACCGTGCGCACGATGGGTCGAATCATCGAGCCCGCAGAATTCAATGATCTCGTCGTAGCTAATCGCGGCACTTACTCAGTCAAACTCAGCGACATCGGTTACGCGGAAGACGGCGCGGAAGAGCCGCGCACCGAAGCGCGTTTGAATGGTCAACCGGCTGTGACGGTGATCGTGTCGAAACAATCAGGCCAGAACACTGTTGCAGTTGCCGATGCCGTCAAGCAGCGTTTGCAGGAGATCAGCAAGACGTTGCCGCCCGGTTTCAAAACGGAAGTAGTCGGCGATCAGTCGATCTTCATCAAGGCGTCGATTGAAGCGATTCAGACCCACTTGATCGAGGGAAGTATTCTGGCGGCGATCGTCGTGTTCGTCTTCTTGTGGAGTTTTCGTTCGACAGTCATTGCCGGACTCGCCATTCCTACTTCGCTCATCGCGACCTTTGGTTTGATGGCGGCGATGGGCTTCACGCTGAATCAGATCACGATGCTTGCGCTCACGTTGATGGTCGGCATCGTGATCGACGACGCCATCGTGGTCCTCGAAAACATCTTTCGGTTCGTCGAGGAGAAGGCCGTGCCGCCGTTTCAGGCGGCGATTGAAGGAACGAAAGAGATTGGTCTCGCGGTTATGGCGACGACTCTGTCGCTATTGGCTGTATTCCTGCCCGTTGGTTTCATGGGCGGCATTGTTGGGCGGTTCATGTCGTCGTTTGGCTTGACCGCATCGTTTGCGATTGCCGTGTCGCTGTTGGTGTCGTTTACGTTGACGCCGATGCTGGCGGCGCGATTGATCAAGCGCAGCGACGACGACAAAGAACGCGCCCTCGAGAAGCACACTGAACCGGCCGATCACGGTTCGAAAGAATCGCGCTTCTATCGTCCGATCGATCGCACGTATACAAAAATGCTGACGTGGTCCATGAATCATCGTTGGGCCATCGTGTTTGCTTGTCTGCTCGTGATACTGAGCATTGTTCCGCTGTTCATGTTTGTAGGAAAGAACTTCCTGCCGGTTGACGACCAGGCGCAATTTGAAATCAACGTGCGCGCGCCGGAAGGCTTCTCGCTTCCCGCGACGTCGACTCTCGCCGAACGCATCGCAGTCGATCTTCGCGGCCTGCCTGGAGTGACCGACACGCTGACGACCATCGGCGGTGGCCAGCAGGAACAGGTGAATGTCGCTTCGATCTACGTGAAGTTGACACCGATCGAGGAACGAAAGATCTCGCAACAGCAATTGATGGTGCGCGCGCGAACTGAAGTGCTCGGTAAGTATTCAAAGCTCTATCCGGGACAGTTACGCACGAGCGTGCAGCAGGTCGCGGCAATCTCCGGCGGGGGTTTTCGCAACGCCGATATTCAGTACGTGATCGGTGGTCCGGATCTGAAGAAGTTGAACGAGTATTCCGACGCGCTGTTGGCGAAGATGAAGACGCTTCCGGACGTCGTCGATGCCGACTCGACTCTCATCAGCGGCAAGCCTGAGTTGCGTGTCGTGATCGATCGCGCGCGCGCGGCGGATCTGGGTGTCAGAGTGGGTGATGTCGCACAGGCGCTCAACTCGCTGGTGGCAGGTCAGAAAGTGTCGACATTTAATGCCGGTACGGACCAGTACGACGTGCGTGTGCGTGCGGTGGGCGAGTTTCGCACGAGTGCCGAAGGGCTGAAACGAATGATCGTCTCGTCGACAAAAGTCGGTTGGGTGAGTCTCGACAATCTCGTGCGCGTCGAAGAGGGAACCGGACCGGCGGCTATCGATCGGTTGAATCGACAGCGACAGGTGACGCTGCTGGGTAACATCAAACCGGGTGGTTCGCAGGCGGCAGTGATCCAGAAGATGAACGAGTTTGCGAAAGAGATCAAAATCGATCCGGCGTATTCCACCGGATTAGCCGGGCGCTCGAAAGAGCTTGGCCGCGCCGGTTACTACTTCATGCTGGCGTTCATTCTCTCGTTCGTCTTCATGTACATGGTGTTGGCGGCGCAGTTTGAATCGTTCATTCACCCGATAACGATTCTGCTGACGCTTCCGCTGGCGATTCCGTTTGGCATCCTTTCGTTGTTGATGACTGGCCAGACGGTGAACATCTTTTCGGGACTCGGACTGTTGCTGCTGTTTGGCGTGGTCAAGAAAAACGCGATTTTGCAGATCGATCACACGAACCAGTTGCGAGCGCGCGGCATGGAGCGGTTCGAGGCGGTTATTCGTGCGAATCGCGATCGGCTGCGTCCGATCCTGATGACGACGATCGCGCTGGTCGCGGGCATGTTGCCGTTGACGATCTCGACTGGTCCAGGTTCGGGAACCAACAGATCGATCGGCGTGTTGGTGGTTGGCGGGCAGACGTTGTGTTTGTTGCTGACGCTGCTGGCAGTGCCGGTGTTCTATTCCCTGTTTGACGATCTCGCGCGCAGTCGGGTGTGGGGGCGGATCAATGCCGCGGGCCATGCGGTTTTCGGACGTGTGCGTCGGAGGGCAGTGAGCGCGGCGACGTCGTTGATTCCGAAGCAATGAAAACCATCCACAGATTACGCAGATTTCTTCTGTGTAATCTGCGTAATCTGTGGATACATAGTTAAGGAAGAGTAATGCAAAAGAGGATTCTGCTACTAATCGTTTTTATCATGGGTGTTTGTTCACTCGTGACGGCGCAACAGAAACCGTTGCCGGAGATGAGCCGCGTCGGCGTTGACGTGAACCAGCAGCGCCCGCTGTCGTTGCGCGACGCATTGTCGATGGCGCTCGAAAACAACAAAGACATCGAAGTCGCTCGTGAAAACGTGCGCATCGCCGAATTCGATCTACTCGGCGCGCGCGGTGCTTACGATCCGCGACTCACGACGAGCACTTTCTACGAGCGCGCCGAAAACCCGATCTCGAGCTTTCTGAGTGGTGGTCAAAACGGTTCGACACTCCAAAGCGATTACACCGGAACGGTGAGACTCGAAGGACAATCGCCAGCTCTCGGCGGCAACTATCGTCTCGATTTCTCCTCGATCAGGTTGACCACGAATAATCAGTTCACAGCATTGAATCCGCAGTACCCGACGGCGTTGACGTTTAGCTACACGCAACCGCTCTGGCGCGGGCTGAAGTTTGACAACAGTCGCCGGCAGATCGAGATTGCGAAAAAGAACTTGTCGTTAACAGACGCTCAGTTTCGCCAGCGCGCGATCGACACGATCACGAACGTGCAACGTGCGTATTGGGATCTCGTGTTTGCGTTGCGCAGTCTTCAAGTGCAACGTGATGCGGTGACGACAGCACGCCAGCAACTCGAGCACAACAAGCGCCTGGTCAACGAAGGACAACTGGCGCCGATTGACGTCGTGGCGGCCGAGGCGCAGATCTCCACGTTCGAGCAGGGCGTGTTCAGCGCGCTCGAAGAAATTTCCCGCGCTGAGAACAACTTGAAGAATATGATTGCCGAGAATCAGAAGGCGACCATTTGGACGGAGTCGCTGGTGCCGACAGATGCAGTGGATCTCGCCGTGCCGAACGTTTCGTTGCCGGATGCGTTGAAGACGGCGATGGAGAATCGGCCCGAGCTGCAACAGTCGAATGTGCTCAAAGAGATTAATGAGATCGATAAGCGCTACTATAAGGAACAAACGAAGCCTGCGATCGATCTGGTCGGAACATACGGTCTCACTGGTCTTGCCGGCTCGATCAGCAGTGCGGGTGTGAATCCATTTACTGCTTCGAGTTTGATCGTAAGGCAACGCGTCGATGAGCTCTCTGCTCTGGCGGGACTCGAACCGTTGCCGGTTATTCCGCCGCAAACGATCTCGCCGCAACTACTCGGCGGCTACGATCAGTCGTTGCAGAACCTGCTGGCCAATCGTTACAACAACTTCCGGATCGGAGTGCAGATCAGTTTGCCGTTGCGTAATCGAACTGCTGAGGCGCAGTTGGGCCGCACTCTGGTTGAAGGTGAGCGCATCGGAACTCAACGCGAGCAACTCGAGCAGACGATTCAGGTTGATGTGCGCAATGCGTTGCAGGCGATGAGAAGTTCCGAGGCGCGCTTGCGGGCGGCGGTCGCGACGCGTCAGGCCAATGAGCAGCAGTTTGCGAGTGAACAACGGAAGTTGGACGCGGGACAATCGACGGTGTTTCTTGTGTTGGAACGTCAGACTGCGTTGACCGAGGCTCGGGGAAACGAAGTGAAGGCGCAGACAGACTTGAACAAAGCGATTGCGGATTTACAACGGGCGACGGGCAATGCGTTGAGAGTCAACAGCATCGTCGTGCGCGCTAAAGAATAAATTCTACGACCCGGAAAGCGGCATAGACGCCCAGCATCATTCCGACAGTGGCGAATACATACCACGCCGGTAACTTAGTTCGACAAGCTGGACAGCGGGTGCGCGTTCCGGTGACGACCCTGTGGCAGTTACGACAAGTCATTGGCCTTCAGATGCAAACTTTTTTAGTCGGGTGGGTTGCTCAAACAAAAGTATTCTAATTCATCTTCGTGGTTTTTGTGCCATCCCGCGGCGTTTTAACATTGGTCCATAGCGGCCAATGATCCGAAACCACGATCTTACGATCAATACCATAAGTCGTAGCTTCCAAGCCACGAAGCCAAACCCAATCCAATTTCAGTTCGATCGGGACGAAGAGAACACGACGCTTGAATGTGGCTTGAGGTCCGAACGGCGTTTTCAGTCCGGCGTCTAAAAACAGTTTGATTGTCTTGCTATCTGCATCGGGCTGCCAGGTATTGAAATCGCCCATGATAATCGCAGGGGTGGTTGCTGGATATTGCGCAAGATCTTGCAACAGCGCCTTGAATTGTTCCAACTTTTTACCAACCGAGATTCTGGTCTCGGCGTGAGCCGAATAAACGCGCCAGTGATGATGATCGATTTCGACTGTCGCGCCGAGTGCTACACGTCGCCTCCCGTTTGGACCTTCATTCGGCAGAACAATGCGATGCAGATCGGAAAGAGGATAGACGCTCATGATCGCGACGCCTGTTTCTTCTTCGTCTTCGGGCTTCGCAGTGGGTGGCGCGGCCCATGCGTAATGCATGCCTAGTTGGTCGGCGATAATCTTTGCGGTGTTGGTGTTGCCGCTGCGCTTCTTGTGACGATCGACTTCCTGTAGTCCGAGAATCGCGGCGCCACCGATTTCAGGATCTTCCTTGAAGAGTTTGATCAGTAACTCTAGATTTTCGCCACTGCGCCAGCGAATGTTGTAAGAGATCACCTTGATTTCGCTCGCCGCTGAAATTGGTGTTCTGACCGTTTTCCCTTTTCCGGATTCCAGGAGAGACGTGTCTGTGGGCGGACACGACAAAAACAGTACGACCAGCAGTGCCCTTATCATGAACGTTCTTACCTTCCTTTTTCGACCGGTGCCAAATTTTCTGAAAAACCGGTGTCAGAAGTATGGACAAATATTTTCGGGTGCAGACATTTTAAGCTAAACTTCGGTCATGAGTCCGACGGAGACCCAACTCGATGTGCTCGCCGTTTTTTCTCATCCCGACGATGCGGAATTGTCTGTCGCGGGAACGCTTCTAAAGTTGAAATCGCTCGGCTATCGAACCGGCGTTTGCGATATGACGCGTGGTGAGATGGGCACACGCGGCACGCCCGAGATTCGCGCGAAAGAGGCGCAGGAGGCTGCGCGTGTTCTGAAGCTCGACGTGCGCCTGAACCTCGAACAACCTGATGCACACGTTTGGCCGACGGAGACCGCGCGCGTCGCATTTGTACGAGTGCTGCGAACACACAGGCCCAAAGTGCTGCTGACCACGCACGAAGACGATCCACATCCGGATCATGCGAACACGTCGATTATCGTCAGGCAATCAGCGCGATTAGCGACGATGGGCCGTTATGATGAGGAGTCGGGACTGGCGCCCGTTCCGATGCCTGCGATCATGCACTCGCTTTTTTCGCGACGAATCGTGCCGTCGTTTGTGGTTGATGTGTCGCAGTTTATCGAAGAGAAGATGAATGCGATCCGCACTTACGGGTCGCAGTTTTACAGCGCAGATTCAAAAGAGCCGGCGACACGAATCAGCGTTCATGGTTTTTTGGATGAGATTGAATATCGGATGCGCTACTTCGGATCGTTGATTGGAGTGGAGGCGGGCGAGCCATTCTACGTTCGTGAGGCGCTGAACGTTGACGATCCGCTGGCGCTATTGACGCGCCCGATGAATATTTACTCTTGATCTGTGTTCCATCCTGGATAGAACAAGTCAGGAAGGGTGGCTTGCCCCCGCCTGCTGAATTCGAAAAGCGGGGGCAAGCCCCTCTTCCTGACTTGTTCTACTCATCCGCGTTCATTTGCGGCGCGCTTCCAATATCGCGCGGGCGATTGCGATCGTTGCCACTGCGCGTGGTCCTTCACCCTGAAAGCCTCGCGCCAGCTCGACGGCGCGATCGAAATCCTGATCCGCCAGGGCTCTGAAGATCCCGTCCAGATCAAAATCGGGAACACCGTTAGTATGGACAGATGAGTGGCCGTTGCTTTGAAACTTCGCAATTAACTCACCGTCTTCACCAGTGAACCCTTCCGCTGAGTTAGCTGCTTTCACTGCATCAAATGTCGCATCCCAAACACGTCCGGGGTCGACGACTTTTAAGGCGTTGGCAACCGCAACTAAAGCGCGGGGAAGATCGGGATCCGAGACGTCGATGCGCCGCGCTTCCGTCGCCGCCTCGTCAATCAGATCCAGCGCCTTGTCGCGATCCGTCTTCTCCAGCATCGTGGCACATCTGGCCAGGATCCAGGCTTTGTAAATGTGAGTCAGATCGCCTTTGTGGACCAACTCCAGCGCCTGATCCGTGAGCTTCTTCGAGACAGAGTAAAATGAAAGAGAAGCGTCGACATACGCCTGCGCTTGTTTACGTACTTCCGAGTCTTCAACTTTGCTCACGAACTCACGTGCTCGCATGTCGCCTCTGCCTGACATCGTGAAAGCTAACTGTAGGTACAGTGAGTCACGTTCCGCTGAAGTCTTGGCGCGTTCAATTTGATCCAGCAGTGATTGTTCGCGATCCGCGGCAGATTTCTCCGGTTTAATACCTCTGCTTATGGCGTCATCTTCGCGCCGGCGCGTATTCTCTGAAACAACGGTACTCAAGGCATTAAGGTGACCGCGAAGAGATTCAACCATCTCCGGCGGAGCAGATTGTTCGAAGAATGGTAGCAACCGTTTTATGACGAGATATTTTCCATCCGCGCCTGTTGAGTTTTGATCCGGCTGTCCCGGAGCAGGCAACGGTCGAAGCAGAATTGCGGCGCCTGTTTGAAAGAATGCCGCGCGTAATTCCGGCGAGACCGCTGCGGGCGTGATCGTCGAAGACATCTGCGAGCTCGAGGTTCCGTTCGCGCTGAACGTCACAAAGAGGTGCGGCGTGAAGATGTACGACGAAAGCAATGAGACCGTGTTCGCGTCAGCTTGCGGATTGCTGGCGGCGCTGGAGAGCAGTGCAGAGTAACGAGAATCAGCCGCGTTTGGATCTTTCTCGCGGAGGTCGGAAAGAAAGTTAATGCTCTCTATGCTGGCGACGGTGAGTGCCGGCGCAGCGAACTGAAGCGCACGCTCAACATCGCCGGCGTCGAGTAATTCCTTGGCCACGCCCAAACGCTGACTCAAGGCCTCGGTCAAGCGGCCCGGCTTCGGATTGCTTGTTGCCGAATTCGCAGCTTCGAGTTTTTGCGCTCTTAACTTCTCGAGAAACTCTTCGCCGAGAACTCGATCGCGTCGCGCGGCGAGTCTTAACACTTCGCGCCGCAGGTTAGGCGGCAGGTTGACTGCGTAACCGCCGCCGGTGCGAGATTTTTGTTGATTGATCTCTTCCTGGAGCTTCTTGTCGCTCTCTTGATCCGCAACTTCAGCGGCTTCCCACGCCTTGCGAAACAGTAGCCGGCTTTGTTCAGCATCGACTTGCCACAGCGCATCGGCGATGCGCGCAAGTGAACGTGCGCGAAGCGTTTGGTCGTGAAACGCGCGAGCGTCGCTCGAGAGTGAGACCAGCAGCGATCGAGCGCGTGCACGTCGTTCTTTGATCTCCGGGTCGGCTTCGACGGGCGCCGTGGATTTGATGGTCGCTGTTTTCGCTGTGACTGGCTGTTTGTTTTCAGCCGATTGCGAATGAGCCAGCGTCGTAAATAAGAATAAACAGCAAACAAGACCAATTTGCTTCATGTTTGATCTCACGCAATTGTAGGGCGCAAAAATGTAACAAGTCAGGAAGAGGGGCTTGCCCCCGCTTGAAAGGAATCAGAGAGCGGGGGCAAGCCCCCCTTCCTGACTGTTATATTCTGGCACCAACATTAATTCACCGCCACCACCGGCTCTTTGCGCTTCTCGAGCACTGAGCGTGCAATCGCAAGCGTGGCAACGGCTCGCGGCGCTTCTCCGGTAAACGTTTTGGCAATCTGAATCGCTCGCAATAGGTCGGCGCGAGCAAGATGCCTGAAAACAGCCAGCAAATCAAAGTCTTCGGCAGTGGCATCGGTCATCACGACCATGAATTTCGTTTGCAGCCGTGCTGAAATACGGCTGTCTTCGCCCGTAAAACCTTCCGCTCCGTTTGCAGCCTTCACGACTTCCGCAAGCGTTTCCCACGCGCGGACGCGATCGATCGGTTCCAAACCCGTGGCCACTGCGGTTAGCGCACGCGCGCAATCTGGCGCGCATTGTTCGAAGATCGGCAGCAGTCGTTTGATAACCAGATATTTGCCGGTCGCTCCTGAAGTGCTCCGATCCTGATCGGGCGCCGGCAGTGGTTGCATCAAAATCTGAAACGCGGCTCTGAGAAAATTGTTTCGCAATGTCGCATCGACAGTTGGCGTCGGCGTCGGCGTCAGCTTCTTCGGTGTTCGTTTTTGGTTTTTTGGGCTGTGCGAGGATCGTTAGAGCAGACAGGCTAAGACAAAGACTCAGCACAAAGACGCGGCGGGCTAAGCGACACGACATGGAACACTCCTGTTGGACGGTATTGCTGGATGGAAATAGCCGGACAGTTCACACGTACAAGGAGCGCTTCAGTTCCAAAAAATATTCCACAGATTACGCAGATTGAATCTGTGTAATCTGTGGATTACACCGCGACCACCTCGAGCTCGGGATCCACTTCCTGCTTGAGCATACTCTCAATTGCCATCAATGTGCCTGTGAGTGAACTGGGGCAACTGCCGCACGCTCCCTGATAGCGAATGCTCAACGTGTGATCGCTTAGACCTAAGACTTCGAGATAACCACCGTCGCCCATCAGCGCCGGTCTTACCCTCTCGTCCAAGATTTCGTTGATTTGAAGCAGGCGCGGATCGTCGCTCGCGACTGCCGCTATTGGACCACCAACCGCTGCTGCCGCAGCCGCCGAAGCACTCACTGCCTCCGCCGCACGAATCGGAACCGCCAGCGTCGGCAAGAGTTCGTCCCAATCGCCCTCGTCGTCTTTCTCGACGGTGATCATCTTGTCCATATAAAACACCGAAACGACATGACCGACGTCGAAAAGAGCTTTCGCTAAAGAATCGTTCGCCGCTTGTTCGGCTGAACCGTATTGCCGGGCGACGCCATTGCTGACCGCCTCGCGCAAGATAAATTTGACGGCATTCGGGTTTGGTGTTTCTTCAATATCGCTGATCTTCGGCATCTAAAACTCCTGAAATCACTATTTGTTTGCGGTTACATTATAGCTTTTTTGGCCGCTACTCGCAGTTTTCGGAACAACCCTAAAATCTACCCTCTTCTGGGCGCTAAATCCTTCTTTTTTAAAAGCTCCGAAGATCTTGCAGGAATCATTGCTAAAATTCTCAAGCAGGACTATACTCCCGCCCTCACTTGCCCCCCTCTCAAAAGGTGAGTCAAGTTGAGAATAGAGGCAGGCGATAGCGAGGGTCGCCTGCCTCTCACTTTGTCGGGTTGAACTTTGTGCTTTGTGCTTGGTACTTTGAGAAGCGAAACAAGGTTCCAAGAGCTAAATACAAAGCACTTCTCGGCATGAACATCGGCATCACTGTATATCCCACCTACGGCGGCAGCGGCATCGTCGGATCCGAACTCGGCAAGGAACTAGCTGAACGCGGACACACAGTTCACTTCATCTCTTCCGCACTGCCTACCAGGTTGACACAGCTCAGCGAGCGCGTGCGCTTTCACGAAGTCGAAATGATGTCGTATCCGCTTTTTGAGCATCAGCCCTACACGCTTGCACTCGCGACCAAGATGGCGACCGTCGCGGAAGAAGAGAATCTCGATCTGCTGCATGTCCATTACGCCATTCCACATTCGATTAGTGCCATTCTCGCTCGCGAATCGCTCAAGCCGCGACGACGCTTGCCGGTAGTGACAACGCTGCATGGAACTGACATCACGCTCGTCGGCGCGGACAGGTCGTATCTGCCGATTACGCGCTACGGCATCGTGCAGTCTGATGGTGTGACTGCGATCTCTCATTATCTGAAAGACGCCACGCGCGAGATATTTCACTTCGACGACATCAAAGTGATTCCAAACTTTGTTTGCCAGCACGACTACAAGCGCCTCGAGGTGAAGAGCCTGCGCGAGTCGCTCGCACCGAACGATGAGCCGCTGTTGGTCCATGTCTCAAACTTCCGTCCCGTGAAGCGTCCGGTCGATTGTGTTGAGATCCTCGCGCGCGTATTGAAGAAGAACGTCAAGACGCGGCTGGTAATGGTTGGTGATGGAAGTGAACGGCCAAACGTCGAGCATCGTGCACGCTGTCTCGGTATTTACGAACAGTGCTCGTTTGTAGGCAAGCAGCCGAGAATTGTCGATTATCTGTCGGCGTCAGACGTGTTGCTGTTGCCTTCGGATCAGGAGTCGTTTGGATTGGCGGCGTTGGAAGCGATGGCGTGCGAGGTTCCGGTGATCGCGTCTCGTGTTGGCGGTCTGCCGGAGGTGGTGACTGATGGTGAGACCGGATTTCTCAGCCCGGTCGGCGACGTTGACAAGATGGCCGCGGACGCTGCACGTCTGCTCAGCGATGAGAAAATGCGGCGCGAGATGGGCCGCCGCGCGCGTGAATCAGCAATTACTCGTTATCGCACCGATGTTGTTATTCCTCAGTACATCGGGTTCTACGAGCAAGTGATCGCAAAACAAGCGGCGTAGATTATGTCTTCCTTGATCGTCGGCACCGCGGGTCACATTGATCACGGAAAGAGTGCGCTGGTGCGCGCTCTAACCGGCATAGATCCCGATCGACTTCCCGAAGAAAAACGACGTGGCATTACCATCGACCTTGGCTTTGCCGATCTCGAGCTCGGCGATCTCCGCCTGGGCTTCGTCGACGTTCCCGGCCACGAACGATTCGTCAAAAACATGTTGGCAGGAGCACACGGCATCGATCTGCTCGCGCTGGTTATCGCCGCGGACGAAGGTGTGATGCCGCAGACGCGCGAGCATTTCGACATTTGCCGTCTGCTCGGCGTGCGCAATGGTCTCGTCGTGATCACGAAGAAAGATCTTGTCGACGAAGAGATGCTCGAGCTCGTTGCCGACGAAGCGCATGAGTTGGTCAACGGATCTTTCCTCGAAGGCGCACCGCTGGTGACTGTGAGCTCACGAACTGGTGCGGGTCTCGATGAGCTGAAATCCCAACTTGTTGAGATGGGAAGGCGTGTGCCGGCGCGTTCACACGATTTCACGATGCGTTTGCCGATCGATCGTGCGTTTTCGATGAAAGGATTTGGATCGGTTGTCACGGGCACGTTGATCTCGGGAAAGATTACTGAAGGCGATGAGCTCGAGCTGTTGCCTGCGCGAATCAACGTGCGAGTGCGTGGATTGCAGGTCCACAACAAGCCGGTTCGCGAAGCTCATGCAGGACAGCGAACTGCGGTGAATCTTGCGGGTGTTGAGACTGCGCAGATCGAACGCGGAATGGTTCTCGCGCCGGCTGGTCGCTTGCGACCGACGCAGGTGGTTGATGTTTGGATCGACGTGTTGCCTGGTGCGTCGCGCGCGCTGCGTTCGCGTTCGCGAGTGCGTTTCCATATCGGTGCGGCCGAGGTGCTGGGTCGAGTGAGAGTCCTGGAAAGCTCGTCGCAGATCGCGCCGGGCAGCGGTGGTTTGGCGCAGTTGCGACTTGAAGCTCCGGTGGTTGCAGTGCATGGCGATCGTTTTATTCTGCGAAGTTACTCGCCCGCTGAGACGATTGCTGGTGGAGTGATACTCGATCCGTTTTCGCCTAAACATCGCGGACGAGAGATGGAGCACACGCTGCAACTGCTGCGGTCGCTGCTGAGCGATGATCGGTCTGCGAAGTTGGCGGTGTTTGTGCGGAGTGCAGGCGAGCGAGGACTGCGATTGGCGGATCTTGCTGCGGCGACAGTTTGGACCAACGAAGTGCTCGCGAAGGTTGGGGCTGAGATTCAAGCACAGGGCTCGGTCATCGAGCTTGGAGGTGTCTATCTCGCGCGCGAGAGTCTGGATCGTCTGACGCGCGCGGTGGTGGCAGCGTTGGACCAGCATCACAAGCGCGAACCATTAGCTCGTGGCATGTTACGCGAGACGTTACGTGAAAAGATCTTCGCGCACGCCTTGCCGGAGGTGTTTGCCGGTGCAATTGCGCGACTCGAAGCGAGCGGCGAAGTCGTTTCTGAGAAAGACATTGTCCGCTTGAGCCGGCATAGTGTTGGCTTGTCTGAAAAGGATGCTGAGCTTAGTAAACGGCTCGAGCAACTTTATTTGACAGCGGGAGTTGAAGCGCCTTCAGTTGACGAGGCTTTGACGAAAGCTGGAGTCGCAGCACCCCAGCGCGGCCAGGCTCGGAAGATTCTGCAACTACTCATCGACGATCGAACGCTCGTGCGAATTCAAGGTGAGATGTTTATGCACGCGCGCGTCGTCGAAGACTTGAAGGACAAACTGCGCAACTACGCCTCGCAACACGAACCCGAACGCCTGATCGACGTCGCAGCCTTCAAAGATCTCGCCGGTGTCTCACGCAAGTATGCCATCCCCCTATTGGAATACTTCGACCGTGAACAAGTCACCCGCCGCGCCGGCGACAAGCGCCTGATCCTGAAACTTAAATAGTTTGCGTCTCCTTGGAGTGCGGTGCCTTGGCACCGCTTTGGTAAATAGAGCAAAAAGTCCGTACCAAAGCGGTGCCAAGGCACCGCACTCCAAGGAGGTACCCAAACTGCCTCAGTTCCGGACGAAAACATCATACTTGCATTCCCCCGTTGCGCGGCGTTAACATGCAGCCATTAATAGCGCAAAAAGCGGCTTTTTCCTTAACCTTCATAACTAATAACCTGGCCGGAGGTTCAAAATGAAAAGCCTGAAAGACATTCTCGCGATACTCGTGGGTTTGGCATCAGTCATCGGTGCGATCTTTTATTTCTATAAGTTTGTGACCGACCCGAACCCCGCCGGCGGTCACACGTCGGGATGGATCGCCCTCGGACTGGCTGCCGTCGCCTTTGTTTGTGGTCTGATATACTTTCTCGGCCACGTCAACAAAGAAGAAGAGATCCACATTACGCAATAAGCGGCGCGCGCTTGCTGATTGCGGGCTGATGCCGATTGGCCCCGCTGTAGATTTGCGCCCTGCTACCCGACCCCAATTGGACGCCGTTTGTGCACCTACCAAAGCGGCTCATGTGCGCAGACGGCGCTCGTTTTTGTAACTGGCAAGATTTTCAGGATTGACATGATGAGAAGGAGAGCCGGAAATAAATGCTTCTAGTGTTGATGATGTTGCAGCAGCTTCGGGCCACGCAGCCACAATACTTTTTCCTGGTCACTCTGCTGTTGTTGATTGCGGGCGGAGTCGCCTGGTTGATTGCCGCAGTGCTTGGTTTCGCTCGGTCGCCGGCTTTTGGTCCATCGGCGCGGTGGTTTTCTTATGCGGCTGTCTGCCTGATTATTTACCACCTTCACTTCCTGCTCTTTGGCGTTTTTGTGTTTCTCGGAATGAATCAGAACTCAGTCGACCTCACTACGGCGCTCGGCATCGGAGCGTTTTTCAACCTGTTTGTGGTGCTCGGTGCGGTTTGTGCGATTATGGGCTTTGTTAGAATGACAACTCCCCGATAGCTATCAACCTATTAGACTCGCGTTGATGAACAAGAAACTGTTGCTGGTCGCCGCGCTTGTGCTTGTCGGAAGCGCGGCGGTTCTGTTTTTAGCGGCTTCACCAAACGCGACTAATAACCCGGCTACAAACCGATTCGTGCGCCAACGAAACGGACGCTTCGTCATCGGGCAAAAGCCGTTTCGCTTTGTCGGCGCGAATGTCGCACTCATGTTTCGCGACGAAGATCGCGAGCGCATGCCGGAAACGTTGCGCCAGGCGGCACAGGCGGGAATCAAGGTTGTGCGTGTGTGGGCGTTTGGCGAAGGTGGCCCAAACGACGTTCAGCCAGTGGCAGATTTTGCTGATTGGCCGCGAAATCACCCTTTTCGATGGGCTCCCGGGCAGTGGAACGAAGAGGCTTTCGTTCACCTCGATAGAGTGATCGCCGAAGCAGCGAAAAATAATCTTTACGTGCAACTCTGTTTGACCAACTGGTGGCGCGATACCGGTGGCGTGACGCAGTACCTGCGCTGGGCGGGAATCAATGATGCTGCTGACGACAGTTACAAATTCGGCATCAACAACGAAAAGGCGATCCTCTTTTACTCAAACCCGGAAACGCGCCGATTATATCGCGAACATCTCGAAAAACTCGCCACCCGTCGCAACACGATCACGGGTGTGGCCTATCGTGACGATCCGACAATCTTTGGTTGGGAGTTGATGAATGAAGCACAAGTGATCACCGGACGTTGGGCCGAGAGGCGCGCGTGGTTCACCGAGATGAGTGCATATCTAAAATCGCTGGATTCAAATCACATGATCGCACCAGGGACGTGGGGCTATCGTTCGTCGGCCGAGCGTCGTGAGTGGCTGGAGGACCATGCGATTCCGACGATCGATTATTGCGACGTGCACAACTATCCGCGCGACGACCACGACAGTTTTGTCGATTCACCAACGGCGCTGAAGGAGTTTATCGAGAACCGCGCTGCCGCTGCTTATTCGATCAGAAAGCCGCTCGTGTTTGGTGAGTTTGGGATGGGAGTCGAAGGCTACAACGGCGCCTCACAGGGCGAATGGTATCGAGCGTTCTTCGAAGGAAACGCGCGGGCGGGATCGGCAGGTGTGATGTTTTGGATTCTGACGCCCGATCCGCGACGTGGTTATGGTCTCACTTATTCGACACCGCGTGATCAGGAGTTGCTGAGCGAGGTCGCGCGCGCGTCGCAGATGTTTGCGAGATTGCAATCAGCCGAGCCACCGGCACGTTTGCAGGACAGCGCACGTCATCTGGTTCCGCGTCAATTTGTGTGGGAGCGGCCCGCGGGTGATGCCGCTACTTCGCCGCAGATTATTTTTAGAGAAGACAAATCGGTTCTCTATGAGTTCAAACCACAGACGGCTCGTGCCGAACGTTTCGAAAAGATTGGCGAAGGCGCGGGTTACATCTGGGGATCGGGATCGGGATATCTCGAATACACCGTCCCGATGCGGGATGATCGTCGAAAGGTGAGCGAGATTGTTGTGCGCGCGCACATTCAACCTGTCTGGCCGGTGGACGCATCGCCCGATTTCATCAAGACACGCGTTACGCTGTTTATTGAGGGGTGGGATGGTGGTTCGCGTCTGATTCCAGTCGAGTCAAAAGCCGAGCCGCTTATTCAGGAGTGGCGCTTAACGGGACTATTGCTGCGTCTGCGAGCTATGCGCGGCTTGCCGTTGACGATCCGTTTTGCAGTCACGCCCGAATCCGACTGGCTCTACGGCGTGAACATCTCAAACTGGCCGGAAGGTTATGACGCAAAGGACGCGAGACCGGTCGAAGTCGAGCTGCGCCACTAAATCGTTCCACCACAAAGAGACACAAAAAGCACAAATTCAGTCCGCAGGGTGATAACGCCGAAGGCGTTCGCTAATTTCAGCCCAGCGGTTGGAGCGCAGCGACAACCCTGGGAGCCAATTAGAAAATAAGAGCAGAACGCTGAAAGCGTTCGCCAATAGCCGAACCCTTGCAGGGTTTAATAAAACTATCGACTTGTAATCCCAGGGTTGTCGCTGCGCTCCAACCCTGGGCTGAAATTAGCGAACGCCTTCGGCGTTAGTTGCTCTTAATTCAAACTGCATCACTACGGCACGACAACATGGAGTCCCATTGGGAAGTAAAAAAATGCGTAACATCCTATTAGGCGTAATCCTAACCTTGGCGTTAGCGTCGATGGCAATTCTCGCGCTAACCATACTGGGACTCATGCCGGTGACCGCTGACGGGTCGCACTCAAGGCTAGAAGCGAAGATCATGCCGGTTGTGCTGCACGCTTCCATTGCTCGGCGCGCGCCCAGGGAAAAAAATCCCGTTTCACTTGATGAAGATAATCTTAAGGCCGGAGTCGATATCTATAAGGCGATGTGCGCTAGATGCCATAGCACTCCTGGTGGCGGCCCGAGTGTGTACGGGCAGTCGTTCTATCCACCAGCACCGCAGTTACAGGGAGGATTACCGGGATACACCGATTCCCAACTCTTCTGGACCATCAAGCATGGAATAAGGAACACCGGGATGCCGGCATGGGGAAGTATGCTTTCGGACGAAGAGATCTGGCAGATTGTTATCCTCTTAAAGAACTCGCAGGATCTACCTACATCCGTTGAAAACGAATGGGAACGAGCAAAGAGCAAACCCGCACAAGAGTAAGTTTGCGTACGGAGAGACGACCTCATGCAAACTGTGATCGCGGTACTTATACAGAGGGGCGAAGCTAGTTGTCCTTGCCGAACGATTACGAGCAAGCTGACCTTTGAGGACATTTTGTGAGCATACTCGTTAGCGTAATTCTGGCCTGCCTGTTTGTATTCCTGGCAGGTTTCAATGTGTGGAACATGTTGACCAATCCGGGCATGTCTACACGGAGAAGCAGGTTGTGGACTCAAATTCATCGAGTCGCCGGGTATGCCTTCATCGCGTTATTCGTCATCCTTTGTTATTTCATGTTCTTGAAAGTCAAAGGATGGTCAGACGAACTCCCGGCGCGACTCATCTTGCATATGGTTCTAGCGTTGTCGTTGGCTCCTTTGCTGTTGGTAAAGGTGATCGTTGCACGCTACCAAAAGGCCGCGCGTGATCTGCTGATGGCGTTGGGCATTGGGATTTTTACGATCGCGTTCTCGCTGGTGGCGCTGAATTTGTTCGTACATTATCTTCGCGTTGCTTCCAGTCATAGAGTGCCGGTTGGGACTTCGGCGATAGTTATCGTTGTGGTGCTCATGTCGGTTGCGATTGCATTTTACGCGAAGGGCAAACAACGTAAGCCTAAACCCTTCGATTTCAATAAGTCTGCGAGCCTGAAACTGAGCTACCAGGACGAGCCTTTGAATCTAACTTTAGCGCGAATCGAACCGCAAACGGATGATGCCAAGATCTTGCGATTCCTTCTGCCACGAGGACTCACCCTTCCGACGCGGCCAGGACAATTCCTGACGTTCGATTGGATGATCGACGGAAAGCCGGTGACGCGCTCGTATTCGATCTGCTCTTCGCCGCTTCAGACAGGCTACATCGAGATCACACCCAAGCGGGTCAAAAACGGCCGTGTCTCTCGGTTTCTGAATGACCGTGCAAAAGTGGGATTAACAGTCAAAGCACGAGGTCCTTATGGCAGATTTTGTTTTGAAGAGAGCAAGCATGAGCGGATCGTATTGATTGCTGGTGGAAGCGGTATTACGCCGATGATTGCCATGCTGCGATATATCGATGACCTATGTATCCCGGTGAACGTCACACTCGTCTACTGTGCTCGAGCCCAAGAAGACGTGTTCTTCAACAACGACCTTACCGCGCTCAAAGATCGACTGAGCAATTTCCGCTACGTCCTGGTTTTGTCCCAGCCGAGTTCCGATTGGGCGGGCTGGAGAGGGCACCTGCGACGCGAGATTCTGGAACGCGAAGTCGAGAAAGCTTTGGAGTCTACATTCTTCTTGTGCGGCCCGCCGGGGTTCATGAAGCTTAGCCGCACCTTGCTGAAAGCAATGAGGGTCGAATCGTCGAGAATCCTGCAAGAGAGTTTCGGGGGAGCTGTAGCTGGAGAACGAGATTCAGCGGCAACTTGCGGTCCCCTCGAAGTCAGATTTTCTCGCTCCGGTGTAAGTTATTTTGCGTCACAGGACCAAACCTTATTGGAGAGCTCAGATAGCAATGGTCTGTTGATCCCGTCAGGTTGTCGACAAGGAAGCTGCGGGACGTGCGTAACTAAGCTGCTCAACGGTAAGGTGCAAATGGAAGCTGAAGAGGCACTGAATGACGAGTTGCGCTCCGAAGGGTTCATACTGCCATGCGTTAGTCGGCCCCTCAGCGATATTACGCTGGACGCGTGAACAGCAACCTGGCCATTCTCTGTCTTCAGCCTGGTGAGCGAGGCCTGGCACTGGAACAGTATGGCCTGCTCAAGTCGATCAATTACGAAATGGCCGAGAAGGTGTTTGCGTTAATCTACAAAGACAAAGTTCTAGACGCTCGCCGAAGGTAACTCACAGACAGTCGCTCTCACCTAAAGTTAGTCCCTACGGAATAAGACCGCAAACCTGGTCCTTTTATTCCCGCGAGTCAGATGAAAACTCTTGCGGGAATATTTCAGTGGCTTCCTCGGTACGGATAGCTGGAGGCAACACGGCCGTGTGAATTGAGGCCGGACGGGACAAGCTTCGCGCTGTTCGAAATCAAAGTAGAGACAAGGGAGGATTGAGAAATGTTTAGCGGATTGAAAAAGGATGTTTCGCGCTTCGCGATGGTGATTCTGCTGGGTCTGTTTCTTACCGGCTGCACTCTGAGTAATGGCGCCGAGCAAGGCCGAGTCAGCTCAGGAAGCCAGTCAAGCTCCCAGCCGGCAGCAAGTCCGAATTCAGACATGTCAAACATGAAGATGCCGGAAAGGCTGCCTTCTTCTGAAACAAAAGTAGTGAGGGTGAACTCAGTTCCCAACCAGGTCGTAATCGAAAATTTCTCATTTGTGCCAGCTACCCTAACGGTCAAGGCCGGCACAAAAGTGACTTGGGTTAATCGCGATGACGTGCCCCACACCGCGACCGACACTGACAAACGTTTCAACTCCAAAACTCTGGATACTGACGATCAGTTTGCTTTCACCTTCAGTGAGCCGGGCACGTACAACTACTTCTGCGCCCTCCATCCGAAGATGACGGGACAAATAATTGTTAAATAGTCTTTCCAAAAGGAGACCACGATGTCAGAGCAGAAAAAAAATCAAGATAATCAACTCGAGCGCCGCAGTTTCCTTAAGTGCATGGCGTGGGCAGGCGCCGGAGTGGTCTGGGTTATGAATGCGGGCGTGCTTACGTCCTGCCAGCTTGTGCCTGGATACAGTCGCAAGGGCGTCTTCAGCTTCGTTCAGATCAGCGATAGCCACATCGGCTTCAACAAAGAACCGAATCAGGATGTGACAAAGACTTTTCAGGAAGCAGTCAACAAAATCAATGCGCTTGAGGATCAACCGGCGTTCCTGATTCACACGGGCGACATCACTCATTTGTCAAAGCCGGAACAGTTCGACACCGCTGCGCAAATTCTCAAGAGCGCGAAAGCGAGCCAGGTTTACTACGTTCCTGGCGAGCACGATGTGTTCACTGACGACGGGAAGATGTATCTCGAACGATTTAGTCGAGGAACGCAAGGCAACGGCTGGCAAAGTTTTGACTATAAGGGCGTGCATTTTATTGGACTGATTAATGTCTTGAACCTTAAGCAAGGCACGGGAACTGGACTCGGTGGCAGTGGGTTCGGTCAATTGGGGCAAGACCAGTTGGAGTGGTTGCAAAAGGATGTCCAAGGGTTGTCCAGTAGCACTCCTATCGTCGTCTTTGCTCACATACCTTTATGGACCATCTATCCTGAGTGGGGTTGGGGAACAGACGACAGCGCACAAGCGCTTTCTTATCTAAAACGCTTTGGATCAATCACAGTGCTGAACGGTCACATTCATCAAATCCTTCAGAAGGTTGAGGGCAACGTTGTGTTTCACACAGCGCGCTCGACTGCCTTTCCGCAACCGGCGCCGGGCACTGCGCCTGCGCCTGGACCGATCAAAGATGTGCCGGCAGACAAACTTCGCAGCGTACTTGGTTTGACGGACGTCAGTTATGTGACGAACGGCAGTCCGCTTGCGCTTGTAGACTCGACGCTTGTGTGAGGAAAGGCGTGAAGAATTATGTTGGGTGTGGGGGCTTACATTGCTGTTACTGCTGTTATCGGCGGCGTTGTGATCCGATTCGGCTTGTTGGCAGTCAGTGCCGACGGAAGTCACTCTAATCTCGAAGCCAGAGTCATAAGGTTGAATCGCAAATGAGCAGCTTAAGATTTCTTGGCGTCAGGTTGACGCGACCGTAGGGAGATGTATGGGAAACGATGGGACTTTATGGAATGCGAATGATCTTTCGGACGGCTGCTTTGTTGAATTTAACGTAACGTATGTGAACGTGTAATAGTCTGTGAATCCAGAGGGTGTAAATAGTTTTGTGTAAATGGTCATTGAGCGACTAACCGGTTAAGGTTGGTCCAGGAGAAAAGATGACCATAGACAACGAGCTCATTGACAATCTACTGAAGGACTACAAAAAGCCCGAAGACATCATCGGCGAGAATGGCCTGCTGAAGCAATTAACGAAGCAGTTGCTGGAGCGGGCCATGGCCGCAGAGTTGACCGACCACGTCGGTTACGAGAAGCACGACGCAGCTGGGCACAAGAGCGGCAACTCACGCAACGGCAAGTCGGCGAAGACGCTCAAGGGGAGCTTTGGCACCATGCCGCTTGAGATACCGCGAGATCGCAACGGGACCTTCGAGCCACAGATCATCGAGAAACATCAGACGCGCTTCACCGGCTTCGATCAAAACATCATTTCTCTGTACGCACGGGGGTTATCAACCCGCGAGATTCAGCAGCATCTGGAAGAGATCTACCATGTGGAAGTTTCGCCGGCCTTGATCTCGAGCGTGACGGACGAAGTAATTGATGAGGTGAAGACGTGGCAGAACCGGCAGCTCGATGCGGTCTACCCAATCATATATCTGGATGCCATCCAGTTTAAGGTGCGCGACGGCGGGCACGTGAGAAACAAAGCGATCTACCTGGCCATCGCGATCACGGTCACGGGCATGAAGGAAGTGTTGGGGTTGTGGATCGCGCAGACCGAAGGAGCCAAGTTCTGGTTGCAAGTGGTGACGGAACTAAAGAATCGCGGCGTCCAAGACATCTTTGTCGCCTGCGTGGACGGACTGAAGGGGTTTCCGGAAGCGATTGAAAGTATCTTTCCGCAAACCGAAGTGCAGTTGTGCATCGTACATCTGGTGCGGCACTCGCTGAACTATGTGGGTTGGAAACAGCGTAAGGAAGTGGCGGCCGACCTGAAGACGATCTACACCGCCGCGAGCGAAGCGGAAGCCGAACAAAGACTGACCGAGTTTAGTCTGAAGTGGGATGCGAAGTTTCCTACCATTGCGAAGTCCTGGCGCAGCAACTGGGCTCGCGTGATTCCATTCTTCGCGCACCCGCCAGAGATTCGGAAGGTGATCTACACGACCAACGCGATTGAGTCGCTGAACATGTCGCTGCGCAAAGTGACCAAAGCGCGCGGCTCGTTTCCCAACGACGAGGCAGTCTTCAAGCTACTCTACCTGGCGCTGCGCAACATCGCGAAAAAGTGGACCATGTCGGTGCACGACTGGAAAGCCGCGCTCAACCGATTTGCCATCGTCTACGAAAACCGGCTGCCGGTTGAATAGACGCGAGATTGAGAAAATGAAACTGCCAGGCAAAAGTCCGGGCTGTGGAAACCGTGGAAAAACAAACTGCGTTTTCCCACCGTTCCCACAGCCCCTGCTACTAGTAATAAATCAAATTGAAAAGCAGTTGACCCTAAACAACAGACGATCGTTTACACAAAACAATTGACGCTACCATCGCCGATGGAACAATGGCATTCCATTTTGAAAAGCCAGGAGGTTTTGCCTTCAAAGCTGGACAATTTGGTGACTTTACTCTAATCAATCCAATCGAAACCGACGCCGAAGGCAACACGCGGGGATTCTCGTTGGCGAGTGCTCCCTATGAAGCTGATCTCATGTTTGCGACTCGAATGCGTGATACCGCATTCAAACGGGTATTAGAAACAATGGGGATTGGAACAGAAGTTTCGCTGGATGCTCCTTATGGCTCCTTTACCCTCCACAACGACTCCAGAATCCCGGCCGTCTTTCTTACGGGTGGTATCGGAGTTACACCTGTTAGAAGCATCGTGCTGCAAGCTGCTCATGACAATCTTCCTCACAAGGTCTTTCTTTTCGATTCCAACCGCAGGCCGGAAGACGCTGCTTTTCTGGGCCAACTGATGGAAGCACAGGAGAAAAACCCAAACTACACGTTTGTCGGCACGATGACGGAGATGGAAAAATCAAGCCAGAAGTGGGTTGGCGAAACTGGATACATCACGAAGCCCATGGTCGTTAAATACATCGGTGATCTCACACTTCCCATTTATTACATCGCCGGCCCAGCAGCAATGGTGACTGCGATGCGTAAAACGCTGAACGAAGCGGGAGTCGACGATGACAATATTCGAACAGAGGAATTTTCAGGCTACTGAGCCGGGCGTCAAGGGAGAGATGAACATCAAGATAAAAAGAGCGTATGACCAACCGCATAAGGCTGATGGGTTGCGTATCCTCGTGGACAGGCTCTGGCCGCGCGGTCTAACTAAGGAAAAGGCGAGCGTTGATCTATGGCTGAAAGAGATCGCGCCGAGCACCGAATTGCGAAAATGGTTTGCGCATGATCCGGACAAGTGGAAAAGTTTCTGCGGACGGTATGAAACTGAGATTGCTCATAACCATGATCTGATAAAAGTGCTGAAGGAAAAAGCGCGGGAAGGAACAATCACCCTAATCTATGGAGCTCGAGATGAAAAGCACAATGAAGCATTGGTTCTGAAAGAGTTCCTGGAACGATCGTAAGCCGCAGGATTTCGCCCCAAAACTGCGTGCTGGACCATTCTCGAAGCCCTGGCTCCTTCGTCGCGCTCTTGAGGGAAGAGCTTAGGCAACGGCATCGCTGACGATTGTTTGTGCCTCATCCAAAATGCGCCTAAGGTGATCCGTTCCACGAAAGCTTTCCACATAAATCTTGTAGATGTCCTCAGTACCGGACGGACGCGCCGCGAACCATCCGCTCTCTGCCACCACCTTCAGTCCGCCGATAGGTGCGCCATTACCCGGGGCATGCGTCAGGATGGTCTGAATTTGTTCACCCGCCAGCTCTTTCAAGCGAACCTGCTGCGGAGAAAGTTTCTTTAGAATCTCTTTTTCTTGCACTGTGGCTGGGGCCTCCGTGCGCGTGTATACCGACTCTCCGAACTCGCTTGTTAGCTCCTGATAGATCTGGCCGGGATCGCGATCCATACGAGCAGTGATCTCCGCCGCAAGCAAGGCCGGAACGATTCCATCTTTA
>Ga0207684_10000317_pt1 | contig 68568 bp, 61 predicted proteins | sample KBSK5501metaG_FD_184342 | JGI IMG/M metagenome (GOLD analysis project Ga0207684, IMG submission 184342) | Corn, switchgrass and miscanthus rhizosphere microbial communities from Kellogg Biological Station, Michigan, USA - KBS K5-50-1 metaG... | ecosystem: Host-associated > Plants > Roots >...
CCATCTCGGCGACCCCGAACCAACCGAGCCCCTTGACGTTGACCGACCAGGGATAGATGAAGATCGCCTCGATATCAAAGATGATGAACAACATGGCGGTCAAGTAGAAACCGATCGCAAAGCGGCGCCGGGCGCCGGTGCGGGGCACGATGCCCGACTCATAGGGCAGGTCCTTGGCCGCCGAGTCGAGGTGCCCGGCGAGCCAGGGCGGGAGGTAGAGGGCAATGAGACCAAAGACAAAGACCGCGATAAGAAAAATGAGCAAGGGAAAATAGTCGCTCAGCACGGTACGCGGCTAAGTCTAACAAAGGGGTTTCTGAATACGAACCGCACATCGAGCTCTGCCGGTCGAATCAGGTCAGCGCCCTATGGGCGCAGGTCTTCCAGTTCCCACAGCGCGCCGGGATGATGCGGAGAAGGCGGGAAGCGGCCGTCGGGATTCTCCTCGAGAAACTGGCGGGAGTGCTTGCGGAAGCGGTCGACCGTGCACATGTACTGGCCGGGGACGGGAATTGGATCGCCTGGCCTGAACCGGTCGCCGATCCGCACGCTCTTGCCAGGCTCTAGCCGGGGCGCCGCCGGACCCGGTGACCAGGCGCCGCTCGCGACCCGCGGCCGTGGCGGCACGCCGCCGTTGGCGTCCGGTTTTACGTCAGGCTCAGCGTGTGCCTTCGGGAAAAACGGGACCGGCGCCATCTCCGGGCGGCGTGGATCCTGCGTCCAGCCCAGGGCATTGATCTCGTTGATCGACCGTTTGGGGTAGACCGCCTGCTTGACCTCGCTGACGTCGACGATCTCTTCGAACGGTATGTAGAGGTCGGGCTGCCCGGGCTCGCCCACCCGCATGTACGGTTCGGTCGAGACGAAGATGGCCTGCGCGGACTGCGGCGGCCCCTCGAAAATCTCCTGCACCGTCCCCAGGTAACCGTCGCGCGCCTCCACGTCGTAGCCGACCTTCACGACCCACTGGACTACAGGCACAAGGCGACTCCTACGACCATGGAATGGCGCGTATTCTAAGGCACGTGGGCGACGAAAGGTTCGGGCCCAACACCGCCGCGGTCGAAGCGTTCCTCGTGCGGCTCCGCCGGCTGAGTCCGGACGAGTGGAATGGAGTGAAGGATGCGGCTCCGGCTTTGGGTGCCATCCCTGACCTCGAGGTCAGCCAGGCGCCAGAATATTTCAAGGCGCTGGAGACCGCCACCCGCGTCGCCAAGAGTCAGGTTTTCCCCGGATCGGAGTCGGCGTTTTTTGACGCGATGCGCACCGCCCAACTGGTCGCCGATGCCAGCGCCTTCCAGCCTTCCAGCCGACCGGAACCCGCTGGCTCGGCGGTCGTTGATGAACGGCTGTCTCCCGATGCGGAAGCCGACGCCATCATCCGGATCATGTCGACCGCCTACGAAGAGGAATCCTGGCGACGCGTCATGAACGCCTGCATGGTCGCCGCCGGCGCGCTTGTGATGCGCGGAGCCCTTGCGAGTAAAGACTTTAAAAAGCTCGTCGCACCGTTCTCTCGGATAGTGGACGGCTAAACGGCCGTCTATTCTTTCACGCTAAGCCTGCCGGTCCGATACAGCAGCCGTTGCTATGAGACCGTGACGTTGGTGCTTGGGAACGGACCAACGGTTCCAGCCGTACTCCCGCTCGCGGTTATCTGATACGGCGTGACCGACCCCTTGCTGATCAAGCAGCCCGCGAAGGTGGCAACGCCGTTGCTGACGGTTGCCGGATTTGTTGCGCAGCTAAGAACCGCACTGGAATCGCCACCGGTAAAGCCGAGCGTCACGGAGGTTGCGTTGTCTGTGGTGACGACATTGCCGCCTGCGTCTTGTACCGAGACCACCGGCTGCTGCGCGAACGCGACACCAGCCGTCGCCGTGCTGCTCGGTTGCGTGCTGAACACGAGCTGCGTCGCCGGACCCAGCGTGATGCTGAACGAGTTGCTCGCCGGTGCGGTGAAGCCACCGCCGCTAGCACCCAGCGTGTAGCTCCCGACCTTGTCAATCGAGAGATTGCCGAAGGTCGCCACCCCAGCGCTGGCGAGCTGACTCGAGCTCCCCGACAGCGCGCCTCCTGGTGGAGTGCTGCTGGCGAGGGAGACCGTAATCGTGCTGGTGTTGCTAGTCACCACGTTGCCGAAACTGTCCTCGATCGCCGCCGTCACCGCCGGGGCGATCGCCACAGTCGATTGCGCACTGGTCGGTTGCTGCAGGAAGACCAACTGGGTGGCGGTGCCCGGCTGAATCGTGAAGCCGCTGCTGAGCGCCGAGGTCAGCGACGGCGTGCTGGTCGCGGTGAAGGTATAGCTGCCGGTCTTGTCCACACTCAGGTTGGTGAAGCTGGCGACCCCACCGGACGCGGTCTGGCTGGTGGTGCCGGCCAGGGTTGCCCCATTGGGGGTGGTTAACGCCAGCATCACGGAGGTTGCGTTGTCCGTGGTGACGACATTGCCGCCTGCGTCTTGTACCGAGACCACCGGCTGCTGCGCGAACGCGACACCAGCCGTCGCCGTGCTGCTCGGTTGCGTGCTGAAGACCAGCTGGGTGGCGGTGCCCGGCTGAATCGTGAAGCCGCTGCTGAGCGCCGAGGTCAGCGACGGCGTGCTGGTCGCGGTGAAGGTATAGCTGCCGGTCTTGTTCACGCTCAGCCCGCTGAAGCTCGCCACCCCGCTGGCGGCGCTCTGGCTGGTGGTGCCGGCCAGGGTCGCCCCATTGGGGGTGGTCAGCGCCAGCATCACCGAGGTGGTGTTGTCGGTAGTGACCACGTTGCTCAGGTTGTCCTCCACCGAAACGACCGGCTGCTGGGTGAAGGCGACGCCCGCCGTCGCCGTGCTGCTCGGTTGCGTGGTGAACACCAACTGGGTGGCGGTCCCTGGCTGGATGGAGAAACTGCTGCTGAGCGGCGAGGTCAGCGACGGCGTGCTGGTCGCGGTGAAGGTATAGCTGCCGGTCTTGTCCACATTCAGGTTGGTGAAGCTGGCCACCCCGCTCGACGCTGTCTGCGTGGTGGTGCCGCCGAGGGTCGCCCCGTTAGGCGTGGTCAGCGCCAGCGTCACCGAGGTGGTGTTGTCGGTCGTCACCACGTTGTTCAGGCTGTCCTCTATAGACACGACCGGCTGCTGCGCCAACGGGCTGCCGGCGGTGGCGGTGCTGCCCGGTTGGGTGGTGAAGACGAGGTGGGTGGCGGTAGCCGGCAGAATCGTGAAGCTGCTGCTGAGCGCTGCGGTCAGCGACGGCGTGCTGGTCGCGGTCAAGGTGTACGTGCCAGTCTTGTTCACGCTCAAGGCGCTGAAGCTCGCCACACCGTTGACGACGGACTGCATCAGGGTTCCGGAGAGGGTTGCGGTCGCCGGAGTCAGGACAATGGTCACGCTCCCGGTGAAATCGCTGACGACGTTCGCCGAGGAATCTTCGGCCGATGCCGTGACCGAGAACGGCGCCCCGGCTGCAATCGAAAGGGGCGGGGACGACGTGAACACCAGCTTCGACGCCGGTGCCGTGGTGGTCACCGTGTCCAGCGTGGACTGCGTTGCGGTGCCATTCACGCTCGGAACCTGGAGCTGAACCGAATAAGTGGAGGACTGACTCAGCCCGGTGGCGACCAATGAGAAGTCCAGTGGCGTCGTCTTATCAGCCACGGCCGGCGCGGGATAGGTGTGGAGGTCGAACGGGCTCGCGAGGTTTGTGAGCACGAATTGATCAGCACCGGTCGCCCAGCCGGCCGGATCGATGTGTCCATGAAGCCGGGCGCTGTTTGCCCCGAGCAGATCGGGCGCACCGACGCTCACCGCGGGCATAGTTGTCGTATCCGCTGCGAATGTATTCGACGCCGGCGTCATCAGGTTGTGAAGCAGGTCGGGGACGCAATCGTGGGCACCGCTCGCTGAGACGGTATGCGTCCCAGTTGTGGCGAGCGAGGAATCGATCGGCGCGGTCCCGATCCACGTCCGGGGATCGTTGAGCTTCCAGGCACCCGTAAAGCCAACCGGGGTACTGGCGTAGCTAACCGAGGGTAATGCCGCCTCTGGATTCATGTTCCGACTGAACGTCAACGTCGCCTGGGCCAGGCCGGTCCCCAACGAAAGATCCGCGTTGACGGGATCAAGCGTCTGCGTCGCGCTTGGCTTGCCCGTAATAGCGATCGTGGCGGACGGATTCTGCGTTACGAAGTAACTGGTGACCGTCAGGCCACCAGAAAGCTGGCCATTCGGACCAGTTGCCTGACCCCACCAGTTGTTTTCAGCGCTCGCGCCTGCCGGCGCCGTGACGCCAACAGTGGCAACGAAATCGCTTTCTTTGACAACCAGCCCCGCGTCACCGCTGACTCCACCCGATTGGATGCTCGAACAGGCAAGCGTGACCGGAGCGCCGCTGGTCTTCACCGCTGGGCTCGCGTCGTTGGTGAAGACATTGCGCTCTAAGTCAGCCTGGGCATTCTGAAGATTGATCGCAACCCCGCCAATGTGATCGAACTGGTCGTCGGTAATCGTGTCCGCCGATCCGCTATTGGTGCTGTCGATCGCGTCGTTGCCGACCCTGCTAAAGACCACATTGGTGACATTGGTAACGGAGGGCGGCGACCCGCTGACGACGATGGCATCGGCCGCGATGTCGTGCATCGCCCCGCCCGCGAAATACAGGCCACCACTGGTCACCCTCAACCCGTCATCGAAGCCGATCGTGGTGTTCGTAAGCATGGAAGCGGCGGTTGCCTTAATGCCTGCCCAGTCACCGCTCGCCGCCGCCGGGCACGAACCCGATACCTTCTGGAGGAAGACCGAGTCGTAGCCCGCGTCGCAGACCCTGATCGACAACGCCCCGTCCTTGAGGCTGGTGAACGTCGTTCCCGATGCTTGCAACGACCCATTGACTTGGATCAGTCCACCCAGCACCTTGACGACGTCGCCAATGTTGGTGGTTAGCGCGCCGTCGACCGTTAACCCACCATCCATCATGTAGCCAAAGTGGTCGATTGGCACCGGCGGTACGGCAACCGGCGCAGTCACGCCGGTGGTCAGCCAGGTCAGCGCCTGACTCGCCTCGCCGTGAATCACCATCGCGTCGAGGCCGTTGCCTGACCCGTGATTCGCTGCCACCGTGGTCGTTCCCGGCGCCAGCTCGAAATCGGCCTTGACACCGCTGAGGTAGATGGCCGGATAGCGGAACGTGGTTGCTGGTCCGCCGCTGCTGTTGACCGTATTGTTGTTGAGCGTCAACTGGTCGGCACCAGCTAAACGAATGCCATAGGTTCCCGCGCCGGTGATCACATTGTTGCTGACGACCGTGTGACGTCCACCGAGCCCGCTAGCGACGATCCCGTCCTTCGCGACCTTCGTGATCGTGACATGCTCCACGTCCAGACTCGTGCCGCAGGCGGTAACGCACGGGGTGCCGCCGAAGAACGTTGCGAGGATTCCGTGAACGCCAACGCGTTGAATGGTCGACGTTGTCACCGAGCTTGGCGTGTCCTGGGCGTTGATGCCATCGCCTGTGGTGTCCGAGATCGTCGTTCCTTTCACGATCAAGCCGAGGCTCGTCGTCCCGAAGCTCGCCGTGGGACCACTATCGATAGTCAGAGCCGTTGCCGCGAAGCTCAGCTGACCGTTGGCGACGCTGGCGCTACCCGGGCGGCCGGAGGTGTCGTCCGTGATGACAATCCCTCCCCAATCGCCTTGCTCCGGTCCCGAAGCGCACAGGCCGGTAAGGATGGAGGGACACGTTTGGGGGTAGGCGGTTTGATCCTTCAGGCTTGTGAACAGCTTCGTCGCAGGATTGGAGGTGTTGCTCGCGTCGAGGGTGCCGCCTACTACAGTGATGGGTCCTCCAATCGACTTCACGACATCGCCGGAGTGTACCGTCAGCGTGCCGTCATTGACCGTCAACGATCCGTCCAGGACATAACCCAGAGCTGCGGTAACTGCATTCACGGTTGGCGTCTGCCATGAAAGGTCACCGCTGGCCGTCCCGTGGAAGGCGATGACATCCAGGCCGTTCCCGGAGCCAACGTTGCCCCGAACGTTCCTTGTGAAGTCCGCCGAGATGCCGTTCAGGTAGACGGCTGGATATCTACCGGCGCCGGCATTTGGACCGCCGCCGCTGCCACTGATGTTGTTATTGCGCAAAACCAACTGGTCGGCGTTGAGCAGCCGGATGCCGAAGGTACCTGCTCCCAGGACGTGGTTGTCCGTAATCCAGACCGGCTGGCCCGCAAGCGCCTGACCGAGGACGGCTTCGGCGCCGGTGGCATGGAACCGGTTACCACTAACGCGCAGGGCGGTGTTTGGTGGCGCGCCGGTCAGGTCCACATTGATGCCATGAATCGCGTCGCTGACGGTCGAATCGGTGACGGAGATCGGGGTCGTGGTCGAGACAATTCCGTCCGAGCTCGTGGGGCCGATGGTGCTCCGCGCGATGACCAGGCCGAACGTGGACGACCCATAGGTCGAGACCGCGCCGCTCGAGATCGCAATTCCGGTCGAGGCGTAGCGGACCGCGGCGTTGACGAGGGCGCCATTGGCGCCAGCCCCCGACAGACTGATACCGCCCCAGTCACCGGACGCGGCACCTCTGCAACCCTGGAGCAGGACCGAAGGACAGGCCATGACGCCAATGGTGTTGTCCGCCAGGCTGGTAAAGGTCTTCTGACCGCTCGATGCCGTGTCGTCGGCCGCGAGGCTCGCGCCCTGCAGGTTGAGCAGGCCGTCGTTACCAACCTTGACAATGTCACCGGCCTTCACGGTCAGGGTGTTGCCGGCCTGCATGTTCAGGGTGTTGTCGAGCACGTATCCAAGCGGCTGGGTTGGGTCGCTGGTCTTGCGCGCCGTCTGCCAGGTCAGGCTGTCGGTGACGGTGCCGTGGAAGGCGATGGCGTCGATCCCATTGCCGGCGCCCGTGTTGCCGTGGATGGTGCCGAACGCGCCGGTGAAACCGTTGAGATAGATCGCGGGGTAGGTCGCGGCGCTATTGGTGACGGTGTTATTAGTCAGCGTGAGGTTGTCGGCGTTTTGCAGGTTGATGCCTAAGGCCCCGGCGCGATCGACGCTGACGCCCGTGATGGTGACCGAGTGGCCGCTTAGCACGATGGCCAGGATACCGTCCTGCCCGCTTCCGCTCACGCTGGTGTGCCCGTTTATAACAAGGGGCTGTGCGGCACTCGGCGAGACGCCGGTTAGATCGACTGCGATGCCACGGCCGCCGTTGCCGCTGAATGCGCCACCGGTGATCGAGACCGGAGACTGCGTGGCGACGCCATCGAAAGCCGTGTTGCGAACGTTGGTCCCAATCAGGGTGAGATTTTGCGCCGACCGTGATCCAGTCGGCGTACCCACCGAGATTCCTTTTGCCGCATAACGAATCTCGGAGTTCGTGAGTTTATTCGGCATACCCGGGTCGAGGATGAGACCCGTCCAATCGCCGGGAGCCGCGACCGGACAGACCCCTGAGATCTTCGGAATGAAGACCGAACCGCAGCTCGGCAGATGCGGCGTCTGCTCTTTGAGGCTGCTCAGCACCGCCCCGCTGGAACTGAGCGTGCCGTTGTGCAACGTGATCGCGCCGCCGAGGACCGGCGCGTAGTCATTGGCGAAGAGTGTGAGGTCGCCGTTTACCGCCAGGTCTCCGTCGACGATGTAGCCGAGCGCGCCGCCGGTGGCGCCGACGGTCTTCCAATTGAGTGGCTTGGCGTCGGCGGTCGACCCGTGGAAGGCAATCGCGTCCAGCCCGTTGCCAGTCCCGCTGTTCGCGCTAATCGAACCGCTGAAGTCCGCCTTGCTAATGCCGTCGAGGTAGATCGCGGGGTAGGTGGTGGTATTTGCGAGATTGCCGATGCCGCTCCCGGTGATGCCGTTCCCCTTCAGGGTGAGGTTGTCGGCCGACGCCAGGTGCATGCCGTAAGTTCCGGCCGCCTCGACGGTGTCGTTCTCGATGTCGACCACCCGCCCGCCGAGCGCCGTCCCAAGGATCGCCTCATTGGTGCTGCCCTGGAAGTCGTTGCCCAGCAGTTTGAGGCCGCCCCCGGCCGCCGGCCGCGGGGTCCCGGTGTAACTCGCGTTGATCCCATGGTCACCGGGGCCCGCTCCCGCGCATTGCAGGTACGTGAGATCCGTTGGGATGGTGTCGATGCGGCAGAACTTGCTGGCACTGATGTAGACCGGCGTGGCGTTGACGGCGACGCTGTCGGAGAAGGTCGGCCCCAGGCGGCTGTTGGTGACAACCAGCCCGTAGGACCCGCCGTCGGGCCCGATCAGCGAGGCCTGTCCTGCGCTGATGTCGATCGCCTTGGTCGGGAACAGGATGCTGGCGTTCGCGATATTGCCGGTGCTGCCAACGAGGTTGAGGCCTATCCACTCATTTGCCGGTAGTGGCGAGGGACAGCTCTGGACAAAGACCGATGGACATGCCTGGATACCAATCGTGTTGTCGCGCAGACTCGTGAAGGTCTTCAGGCCGGCACTGCCGGCATCAAGGCTGCCGTTGCTGATCAGGATGGCGCCGCCTTTGACCTTGACCACGTCGCCATCCTTCACGGTCAGCTTCGAGTTGACGAGCTGCAGATCCCCACCCGCGACGATATAGCCAAGCGTGTGCGGTGGGTTGGGGGGCAATGGAGGAACCGTCGACGGATTCGGGTCATTGAAAGGCGTCAGCCAGGGAAGGTCAGAGACGACCTGGCCATTCAGGACAATGGCATCGAGGCCGTTCTGCTGGCCCTTATTACTGTTGAGCCCGCTAGCCCCAATGTTGAGGTTGGTGACACTGCTCAAGAAGATTGCGGAGTACCTCAAACCACTTCCGACACAGCTGATGACCGGCTTGGCTGAGCCACTCCCATTGCAGGTGAAGATGTTGTCAGTGATCATCGGGTTGTTGGCGTTCGTCAACTCGAGGCCAAAGGACCCGGCTCGGAAGAACCGGTTCCCACTCAACTCGATCGGTTCCTGCTGACCCTGCGTGAAGAATCCCTGGATCGCATCGTTGCCAATAGAGCCGGCAGCACAGGGTTGCAGGGGCAAACAGGAGGTCTCGCCAAACGGCACCGAGCTGCCGAAAGTGACTGCCTTGATCTGCAGGGCCTTAGCCGGGATGCTTGGCGCGGAGGAATCAAATCCCACCTTGATGCCCTGGGAGCCAATGTTGTTGACGGTTCCGTAGAGTCCTGTTGCCAGGCCGCCGGCATCTGCCTGACCGACGAAAGAGATCGGAGTGTCCGTGGCATCGATGCCGTCGAAGTAGGAAGGGCCAATCGCGACGTTCGCGAGGCCGAGTCCATAGGGAACTTGCGAACCCGAGCCGAGCGGGTCGTCCGTGGCGACCGCGCCGCTCGTGATCGTTATGGATGTGAGGGCGTGCGCAATGCTCGTGTAAGCAAGGGATCCGTTTCCTCGGTGATTACTGTCGCTGGCGATTATCGAGATCCCATCCCAGGAGGCCACATCGGGTTCGGCATCGAAGCTGACGAAATTCGGGGGGACGGCGCTGGTGTTGATGGTGCGGAGCTCGCCCCCATCGACCGTGATTCCGGAACCGTGCGAAAAGATTTGGACCGGCCCCTGACCGGCATCGATCTCGAGTGTCGACCCTGGGAGGACGACAACTCCCGGCGGCGTCGCCGGTTGCGGCTGGCCGGCCGCCGGAAACGCTGGACAGGCATTGGGATCATTGGGGATCGGATCATTCGTGGTGTTGATGGGAAGGATGTAAGGACTGCCCGCCGTGTTCCAAATGGTCGTCCCCGCTGGAAGGGCTCCGCACGGAACGACTGTCGGACCACCGCCAGCAGCGAGCGAACGGTCGGACAAGTGGACCGGCGCCTCCGTGACGCCGCGCGTCGTAAGCAAGGCAGCCACGACCACGCCCAGACCAAGCTTCCACGCGTGGCGCGCCAGTAACTCGGCGGACGAAGATGTCGGCTTCAGCCGGTGACGTACGTCTAGCCTCACACCCTCCTCGGCACGGGTCGTTAGGCCCGTGGGCGGTCAAGTTTCAGCGGCGAGTTTTGACGTTAGGCGACCGATTTTGGACCGTCAAGGAAATTGCGCGAAACTCGCCGCATCCTGCCCATTCGGGCGCAGGGCCTTGCCCAAAGGTCGGCGGCGATCTCAGGAAGCCTTGGCGGTGAGGTCGACACCCGGCGGGGTGCGCTTGCCGGCTCGATCGGCCAGTGACTTGAGAGACACCGTCAGGAGGTCCTGGGCGGTCAGGGCGTCGCCGTGGTATTCGGCGGTTCCCCACCGGATCGAGATCCGGTCGGACTGGAGGGCGGTTTCGATCCGACCGGCCAGCAGGGCGGCCTGTGCGACGTCGATTCCCGGGGCAAGAATCGCGAAATCATCACCGATCCAGCGCGACGCCAGGTCGTCGCCGCGGATCGACGACCGAATCGCACGGGCCATTCGCTTCAGGACAGCGTCACCGGCCCGGTGGCCGTAGGCCTCGTTGGTCACGCGGAGGTCCTCCACATCGATGATCAGCATGGTTCCCCACGACTGGGGTCGCAACATCTGCTTGTTGACCGCCTCTTCGAAGGCCCCGCGGTTCATCAAGCCGGTCAAGGCATCGACGGTCGCGGCCGCGGCGAGGCGCTCGATCAAGCGCGCGTTGGCGATCGAAACGGCGGCCTGGTTGGCCAGGATGGTCAAGAGCCGGAGCTGGTCGAGCGAATATTGATTCAGCCCGAGCTTGAGAACCACGATCACCGCCAGGACCTCGTCTTCGAACATGACGGGAACCGCCAGCATGGACTCGTCGATCACCGTGGTTCCTTTCACATGCGCCGCCTTGGGATGGTGTTCGGTATCGCCCAGCACAGCTCCGCGGCGCGACTCGGCGACCCAGCCGGCAATTCCCTCCCCCACTTCGACTGCCGCATTGATCGCGGTCACGTCCCGATATTCGTCACGGTCGGTCCCTCGCAAGTACACGACCTCGAGGCGCGTGCGGTCTTCACTCATCAACAACACGCGGCACTGGTCGAGCGGTAGCAAAGCGGTAATGGTCTCACCGATACGATTGCAGATGTCCTCGATGCTGGTTGCCCGGGCGAGCTGCTGACCGAGGGCCTCCACCGTCTGCATGTGCTGGGCCCAGCCACGCGGTCCAGAAACCGTAGCATCCGGGGTCGGTAGTCCGACCGCCTCGGCGGCGGCGGTGATGTGCGGCAGTTCGTGCTCGATCAGGTCGAGCATGACGTCGACCACGCGTGGGTCAAACTGCTGACCGGTTTCCTTCTTGAACTCCGCGACGATCGCCTGGATGGGTAGCGCCTTGCGGTAGGAACGGTCGGATGCCATCGCGTGGAACGCGTCGCACGCGTGGATGATGCGCGCCTCGATCGGAATCTCTTCGCCTTTGAGGCCATCCGGGTAGCCGGTGCCGTTCCACCGCTCATGCTCCGCCCGGATGAGGGGACCGAGCGGGGCAAGAAACGCCACGGAGTCGACGATGCGCTCGCCGATGACCGGGTGCTCGCGCATGATGGCGAATTCTTCGGACGTCAGCGGGCCCGGCTTCTGCAGGATATAGCCGGGGATGCCGATTTTGCCGATATCGTGGAGCAGGGCACCGTATTTGAGCAGGCGGAGTTGGTCGGGCGGCAGATCGAGCCGTTTTCCGACGTTGACCGCGAGGTCTGCCGTTTCCCTCGAGTGCGCCTCCGTGTAGCGGTCTTTGGCGTCGAGCGCCGCGGCCAGCGCCCCGATGGTTGCGACGTAGCTCTCTTCCTGCTGCCGCCGCCGGTTCTCGTACTCGTTGAGCAGTGCGCGGCGAACACGAGCCGAGATGAAGGCGCAGAGCATGGTGGACACGGCGAGAACGACCACCATGCGCGCGTAGTAGCTGTCCCAGCCATTGATGAACAGCGGGAGGCCGGCGGTCGCCGCCGTCAGCAGCGCGATCGCGGCTCCCGAGCGAAACCCGTAGGCCGCCGCCATGAACACCGCCGGCGCGATGAAGATCGGCAGGATGTGGGAGTGTGTGCCGCCGGTGTACATGACCATGAAACCGAGCAGAGCGAGCCCCGGCATCACGATCACCACCAGGAATCGCTCCACCGGCAGCCGGTGCCAGGGGAAAAACCAGCTCACCGCCGCCCCGACGTAAGAAAGGAGGCCGACGATCCAGATGCCCCCGAAGTCGAGGTGCGGCGCGCCGATGAAGCTGCTGCCGACGTCGACGGTGGCCGCCGTCACGAAAGCGATCGCGGCGATACGGAACATCCCCTGGTGGAAGTCGACGGGAATCCGCTCGTTTTGGGCCATGCGGCGCCAAATACAACGTCTATTCAGGCGGCTTCCAGCGATCTCAGCCGCCGCCAGGGTGGCGCTGGAGTTGCCGGCGGGCGGTGGGTACGCCCAGAATGCGGGTATGGCTGGGGGTGGGAACGGGAACGGGCAGGCACCCGAGCCGCCGCTCAGGGTCGAAAGCCGGGAGGAGCTGGTCTACCTGCTGGGGGAGGCTTGCGAGCTGGAGCACGGCCTGCTCTGCGAATACCTGTACGCGCAGTTCTCGCTCAAACGCAGCCTCCAGGAGGGGGTCACGCCCGAGCAGCTGACCCGCATCCAGGCCTGGGAGCTGGCCATCATCGACATCGTCAAGCAGGAGATGCTTCACCTGTCGCTGGCGACCAACATCCTGACGTCGATTGGGGCGGCGCCCCATTTCGAGCGGCCCAACTTCCCGATCCTGTCGCGCTGGTACCCGCCGGACGTCCAGATTGCCCTGGTGCCATTTGGCGAGCGGGCGCTGCGGCACTTCATGTTTCTCGAGCGCCCAGAGGGGATGTCGCTCCGCGATGCCGAGGGCTTTGGCGCGGTCGCCCACATGCGACCGCTTTCCGACGACGACCCGCAGCTGACCGGCGGTGCCGAGGAGTGGCACACGGTCGGTCATCTCTACCGCGGCATCGAGCGGGGACTCGCGCATCTCGTCGATCGCTACGGCGAGTCGGATGTCTTCATCGGACCGCCAAACGCGCAGGCGACGACGCAGGTCTTCGAGTGGCCGGAGTTGACCGCCGTGACCAACCTTGCGTCTGCGAGTTCGGCGATCGAAATTATCGTGGAGCAGGGTGAGGGCGCCCGCGGCGATTGGCCCAATTCGCACTTCGGCAGATTCGTCGGGATCCTCGAGGACTATCTAGCGGTTCGCCGGGCGGACCCCAGCTTCGAGCCCGCGCGTCCGGTGATTCCCGTGTTCCTACGTGAGCCGCCCGATGTCGACCTCGTGACGCTGATCGAAGATCCACTAACCAGGCGCGTGGCTGACCTCTTCAACGCCACCTATGAAGTCACCCTGCAGGCCCAGAGCCGCTACTTCGTCCACCACGGCGAGACACCGGATGAACTCGAGACGCTCGCCAAGACGACCAAGCACCTGATGAACTGGGTGATGCGAAGCCTCGGTCCGATCATGACCTCGCTCCCGGTCGGCCCGCAGCACTCGGGTCAGACGGCGGGCCCGGCCTTCGAGATCGTGCGTCCCGCCTTCTTCGTGCTCCCCCACCGAGACGCCGCGTGGAAAATTCTTCGCGAGCGCTTCGAGACGCTGGCCGATGTCTCGCTCAAGCTCGCCGAGGAGGCAGGGCTTGCCGGGATGAAGCAGATCGCGAGTAACTTCCAGGGATTCGCCGGTGACTTGGATCGGCACCTGAAGATCCGAGCCGGATCGAAGACCGAGTCGGCGAGGAGTTTGTCAGGCGCCTGACCGCTCGACGGCCCTTGCCCAGCTCCCTGCCATCATGTAGCGTGAAATCGATGGAGAAGCGGGGGGCGTCGGAGCCGCCAATGCCGGCCGCGCCGGCGCGGCCCCAGCCCCGGCCCGAGTTCGAGGTCGTGCGCCAGCCGGTCGACGCCGCCGGCGGCTTGACCGTCGAGGGCCTGGTCAAGGGCTTCGATCAGGTCTGGGCTGTCGACAGACTCTCGATGGCGGTGCGGCCCGGAGAGATGCTCGCCCTACTGGGCCCCAACGGGGCGGGCAAGACGACCACCCTGCTGTGCCTCGCCGGTCTCCTTCGACCCGACGCCGGGACCATCGCCTGGGAGGGGCGGCGGCTTGGTGTGGAACGCAGCCGCCTGATGGCCCTCATCCCGGAGACACCCGAGGTCTACGAGATGCTGACCGTCTGGGAGCACCTGGTCTTCGTTGCACGCAGTACCAAGGTTGATGGACCGTGGCGGGCGGACGCCGAGCGCTTGCTCGAGCGGCTCGAGCTGGCCGACCAACGGGATACCCTCGGCGATGCCCTCTCCAAAGGGATGCGCCAAAAGCTCCTGATCGCCTGCGCGGTCCTGGCGCGGACGCCCGTCCTCCTGCTGGACGAGCCGATGATCGGCCTCGATCCGAGAGGCCAGCGAGAGCTCCGTGAGATCCTCATCGAGATCCGCGGGCGTGGTGGGGCGATCATTGTTTCGACTCACCTGCTCGAGTACATCGACACGCTCTGCGATCGAATCGTCATCCTCAAAAAGGGACGGGCGATCCTCACTGGCGCCCTGGACGAGATCCGTCGCCAGCGCGACGACCGCAACCTCGAGGACATCTTCCTCGAGGTCACGAGGTGATCGCGGCCGAGCGCACGATCGCACCCGGGTCGGCGCTTCGCACGCTTCTCTACCTCGATGCGCACATCGTGCTGAACCGGATGAGGACGGTCGCGCGAAACCCGCTGCGGCTGATCCTCTGGCTCGTTTTTCTCCTTGTCATCGTGTCGTCCTTCCAGGCACGCACGATGATGAACCAGGCGATCCCGTCGCGACCCGTGCCGCCGCCGGGCGGCCCGCCATTCCCCGCGTTCCCTGATCCAGGGCCAATCCTGCACACCGCCGCCGCCTTTCTCCCGGGCATCATCCTGCTCGTGTTCGGCATCTTCACCATCGCTTCGTGCCGGCAGCCGCTTCCCGCTTTTCGGTCTGCCGCCGATGCCCGATTCCTGTGCGGCTCGGCGCTACCGCCGCGCCTCGTGGTGCTCTGGCTCGTCGTCCGCGTCATCCTGTCGATGAGCTGGAGGCTCCCACTGATGGTGTTCTTCTTCATCGCCATCGTCCCGACCTCTCTGAGCCTCTCGGTCTCCCGCGGGCTCATCGCATTCAGCGCGATTGTCCTGCTCACGTCCACGCTGGCCCTGAACCTGCCGATCTTCATCGGGCGCCAGCGTCATCTCGGACCCAATCCCGCCCTCCTCGGGTGGTTGCTTGTGCTGACCGGGCTGTCCGCGGTCGCCGTCGTCTTTGTCGCACTCTCGCCGGGACCGACCATCCTGCCGGCAGCGCTGCAGTCGGTGGCCATCGCGCTGCCACCAGGGAGCTGGCTGGTCGGTGCCTTCGAAGGCAACGTCCTCGCACTCATCGCGTTGGCCGCCCTCGCGATTGGGTCGCTGACGTTGACCTGGAACGTTGCGGGCGATGTCTATCCCGAATTGTGGTTGACCTCCGCCCGCGTCATCGTTCTTCGGCGAGCTCTGCGGCGCCGCGGCCCTTTCATGACGCGGAGCGACCAACGGCAGCTGCTGAGCGAGGCGGGAATCGCCCAACCGTCGCGACAACGACGGCAGACGGCGCTCGGAGCCAGCCGCGGGCGCTGGGTGCCGCCCGGCGCATGGACCATCCTCTGGAAGGAGTGGCTGGCGACCCGACGAGTGGCAGGCGGCATGCGGGCGCCCGCGATCGCGCTTATCGTTGCCCTCCTGGTCGGCGCTGCGGTGGGCGTGCTGTCTCGCAACGGTCCGGCAGTCGTGGGGTTCCTGGTCGGGCCGCTCAGTTATATCGTCATCTTCGGCAGTCTCTTTACCGCATACCGCCTGAGTGGTGATCTGCGCAAGCCAATCTGGTGGCTGTCGGCATCCACCTTGCGGACTCGGTTGGCGGTGATGCTGATCGCCCGAAGCCTGCGGACGGCGATCCCGATCTCGGTTGGCTTGTTGACCGCAAGCGTGGTCAGCGGCAACATCGCCTTCTTGCTGGTGGGCGCGCCGATCGCCGCTGCCGCGATCTGGGCGATCAATGCCATGGGACTCGCAACCTACGCGCTCATCCCTGGGTCAGCCGACATGCGCGGGCCCGGTGGATGCCTGCGAGTCATCGCGCTCCTCATGATGCTGATCCCGATCGCGATCGCTGCCGCCGTTGGCGGTATCGCGACTCAGAGCGCCGTGGGAAGTCTCGTGGCGACGGTCCTTACCGCGCTGGGAGAAGGATGGCTCCTGCTCGTGTTCGCGGCGTCGCAGCTCGACGGTAACGGCCTGGCGTTCGCCCAGGCCGAACGCCGCTAACCCGCAAGGAGCTTGGCGAGTTTGTCGAGCTGGCTCTCCCAGCCCATCAGAGCCATCTTCGTCCACGACTCGTCGTGCATCGCGTCGAGGGTCAACGCTATCTTGACGCCTCCCGCGCTCGTCTCGAACTCGACCGCCATCGCCACCTGGTATGGCTTGACGTTGGGGACGAAGTCGACGAGCTGATTGAATGCCAACCGTTTAAGCGGCACAACCTCGGTGTACGTGACGACCGACTGGGTCGTCACCTGCATCCCCCGCCTTCTTCAGGAACTCGATGTGGTCGGCAGCGACCGCGGTCATGTCATAGGCGAGCTCGCCGCCAGGGCGAAAGTCGAGTTTGCGCACCTTCACCTCGAACCCATCGGGGCCCCACCAGGATTCGATTCCGTCCCTGGTTGTCCATAGCTCCCAGACATCCTCGATGGCGGCATTGAACCTGCGCTCGAGGGTGACCCGGCGGCGAGCCGGCTGCGTTTGTAACGCCAAGCTAGGCACCGCTCCGGTATGCCTTCTCCAGCGTGGCGATGTCGAGCTTGCGCATCTTCAGCAGCGCTTCCATCATCTTTGCGGGGCTCCCAGATTTCGAGTCGCTCATCATCTGGCCCAACGCGGCGGGTACGACCTGCCACGAGACGCCGAACCGATCCTTGAGCCAGCCGCACGGTCCTTCCTCGCCGCCGTCGGCGAGCCGCGCCCAGATCTCATCGAGCTCATCCTGGGTCTCGCAGGTCGCGACGAACGAGAAGGCTTCGTTGAACACAAAGGACTCACCGCCGTCGAAGGCCGTGTACTCCTGCCCGTCGAGCTCGAAGCTCGCGTGCCACAGGCTCCCTTTGGGAAGAGGACCGTTGCCATCGCTGCGCAGCACGCTGAGGACCCTGGAGTTCGGAAAGACCGAGACGTAAAAGTTGACCGCCTCCTCGCCGCGCTCCTTGAACGTCAAGCACGGTCGAACACTCTGCACCTTCGCCTTGTCGGCCACCGCCGTCGCCGGTCGGCTTACCTCGGTCATTTGACGCCCTCCTTGTGTTTCGGTCGGGTCTTGCCCCGCCGCTCGAGTTCTGCCGCAAACCTATCGAGGCGGGCCTCCCACATCCCGCGGTATCCCGTCATCCACTCGTCGAGTTCGCGAAACGGCTCCGGCCGCAACGCATAGAGTCTGCGCCGGCCCTCGGGCCGGACCACGACGAACCGAGCCTCTTCCAGGATGCCGAGCTGCCGCGAAACACCCGACTGGCCAATGTCCACGACATCGACCAGCTCGCTCACCGAGCGCTCGCCGTTCCGGAGCGCGTCGACGAGGCGGCGCCGGGTCGGGTCGGCCAGAACCTGGAAGACATCAGGCATGGCGACATATTACTAGAGCAACATATGTCCTGTCAACGATATATTGCGTGGCTGAGCGACGCGCGTGGCTAGCCGCCGAGCTTGAACGCCTTCCGCACCATGCTCGCGACGGCCGGCCGCTCCGCGTCGGCTGGGGTGGAAAGCGTGACGAATCGCGCTTCCTTTCCCCCACCCTGGAGGAGTCCGCTGTTGTCGTCGAGCTCCCGACCGCGATAAAAGACCAGGCTCGCATGTCCCGTAAAGGCGCCGATCCCGACCACATCCCGGCCGTCGACTCTGTAATGGACCAGCTTCCACATGTACGTCTTCGAACGCGGCGGCTCGCTCTGAGAGGTGATCTCCGCGGCGTTGGGCGCCGCCGCCTTCACGGTACGGCGGGCGGCCTGGACGATCGACCGCACGCGCGGCGCGAGCTTCTTGAGCTGTTCGGAAAGAGTGATCACTGGGGCTGCCATCCGCTGGAATCTACTCCGTGTCGAGGCCCGCCGGCAAGACTGGCTACGCCTTCGTCGACTCTACCTTGTCGGACAGCGGTGGCCACTGTAGTATCCGCAACGGGCTTTCGCCCGCAAGGATTGATGAGGTAGCTGTGCCGCTGTTCTTGGATCGCCATGACATCCCCGGGGCCACCGCCGTGGACCTGGCAATGGCCCATGCACGGGACGTGCAGATCGAAAAGCAGTACGGCGTCAAGTACATCACCTACTGGTTCGACCCGAGCCGCGGGACGGCCTTTTGCCTCGCCCAGGGCCCGGATGCGGTCAGCGTGGAGGCGGTCCACCGAGACTCGCACGGGCTGACGGCCTCGCGAATCATTCTGGTCGACGAGCGCTCGGTCGGGTCGTTCATGGGAGCAATCCTCGAGCCGGAATTGGGCGAGCCCTTTGCGCATACCGCTTTCAGGGCGATCCTGTTCACCGATATCGAAGGTTCAACCGCGAGGACCATGCGGGTCGGCGACGCCGGCGCCATGCGGCTTCTTCGCGCGCACGATGCCATCGTCCGGGCGGCGCTGGGCATCAATGGCGGGCTGGAGGTGAAGCACACCGGGGATGGGATCATGGCCTCCTTCACCTCGGTCACGGACGCGGTGCGCTGCGCAATCGACATCCAGAGGAAAGTGGCCGAGCGAAACACAGACGCCGCGGACGTGCTGCGGCTCCGGGTCGGCGTCAGCTGCGGGGAGCCGGTGACCGAGGAGGGTGATCTCTTCGGGGCGGCGGTCGAGCTGGCGGCCCGCTTATGCGCGCATGGCTATGCCGGCGGCATCCTGGTATCGAGCGCGGTCCGCGAGGTCTGCCTGGGCAAGGGATTTGCCTTCGAAGACCACGGCCTTGCGGAGCTGAAGGGCTTTGACGAGCCGATCCGACTTTATGGCGTCCGTGCCCAGACAGCCTCGTGAGCACGTCCTTGCTCGATGATGCGTTCGCGCACCATGTCTGGGCGACCGTCCGGCTGATCGATGCGTGCGGTCCGCTCACGCCGGAGCAGCTCGCAACGAGCATGCCAGGCACCTACGGCTCGATCATCCAGACGCTTCGACACCTGGTCATTGATGGGGACGGCTCATACCTGTGGGGGCTGACGGGTGATCGCGCCTACCTGATCGACCCGGCTCAAATGGGACTGCGGGAGCTTCGGTCGGCGATCAAGACCTACGGCGAGGCGTGGTCACGGCTGCTGACGCAGAACCCGGATCCCGATGCCATCACCCTTGAGCGCGACGATGATGGTTTCGAGCGTCGGGCTACCATGGGCATCAGGTTCGCCCAGGCGCTCCACCACGGGACCGATCACCGTAGCCAGATCTGCACCGCCTTGACAAGTCTTGGCGTGGAGCCGCCGATCATCGACGTGTGGGAGTTCGGGAAAGAGGCCCGCCGCAACGTCGAGAGCATGCCTCAGGAAGGGCGAAGAGCTCGACTACCTGAGCGCCCTCATTGAGGAACGCGTCGAAGCCGTTGGCTGATGGCAAGCGCCGTTCTTGCCACCAGAAGACGTCGGCGCCCCTGGCGCTGACAAACTGCCCCTTCATCGGCGTCATCGTCGCGCGCACTTGCGGCGTAAACAGACCCCGGATGGCCGCCTGATCCTCGCCGGTTAGAAGGTACGCCCTGGCGAACGCCGGGTCGTCTGGAAAAACAACACCGTTTGGGTCCCGCCCCATCCGGAAGAGATAGGTGCTGGCGGGAACGAGCGCGAAGTGCGGCAGTGCTGTCCCGTCATGCCGCCAGTGGATCATCGCACGGTTGAACACCATGCGAGAGCGTCCGGCGCCGGTGACGTACTGGTACTCGAAGGCGGTGAACGGACGGAACTTGAGCTGACCTGAGATCTCGTCCCGCCACGTATGGCTGGCCCCGTCTTTGAACATGCCAACAAGGTCCACAAACGGGAGGGTGGCGTCCTTTCGCTGCGGCACGTACTGGTACCCGCGCGACAAACAGAAGTCGGCATAGGCCTTCTGGCGCCGGCCCTCGAGCAGACGGGGCAGGCCGAGGCCGGCAGCAAGGACCAGGGCTGCCGGAAGGACGATGAACGCGACGAAGAGTGCCGCACCCATTGGCTCGCGTGACGGTCGAGCTAGCTGAAGCTTGCGGGCTAGTCAGACACGGGCAAGGACCCCGTCTAGGGGCCGCGGCACTCGCGTGAGGTCGAGCGCCTCCACGAGTAAGGCGGCGGATTGGATCTTCCGGCCCCGGTGCGTGCCGAAGAAGCGCCGGAGCTGCTCCGCCCTGGTCCGCGCCCGCCATTGCGGCTCTCGTTGGAAGGTGCGGAACGCTTCGAGTTCGCGCTGGGCTTGGATCACCCGTTCCACGTTGGCAACGCCGAGCGCGCGGATCAACTCGTCCTCGAGATCGGCGACGCATACAAAGAACCCGAGTCCCTCCATGTCGGCGCGTGTCAGCCTGGCGCCGAGACCGGCCCGCTCGAGCCCGCGCCGAAAGTCGCCCTCCTCTCCGGCGTCGCAGAGGCCCGCGAGTCTGAGGTCCAACCCTTGCGGACCGTACCGATTGAGGAAGCTTCCGATATTCGTCGCACCCCCCATCGGCACGACAGAGACACGTTCCGCCGCGAGATTCCGGCCGCGGCGCCGTGCGAGCGCCTCGAGCGCGAGCTGGTCACTGACCCCTTCAACCAGCAGGACGGCGCGTGGGCCTCCGCCGCGCGTCTGCGGGACATTAATGTCAACGGCGACTTCAGACGTCGGATCGGTCACCTGCCCACGATAGGCGATCTCCAGCAGAGGCCCAGCTGTTTTAGCCTTCCCGCGTGGGCACTCCGCGAGGCCAGTGGCACTCGCGGCGCACGGACTGGCTGCTTTATGGAGGCGCCGCCGGATTCGTGATTGCCCTTCATCTTGTGACCAACGGCTCCCTGGGGTTTCACACCGATGAGCTCTACTACCTCGACTGCGGACGGCACTCTGCGTTCGGATATGTTGACTTCCCCCCGATCGTTCCGCTGCTGGCTCGACTCGAGACGGGGCTGCTCGGGGTCACCCCCTGGCACCCTTCGCCTGCTTCCATACGAGGTACCCCTGGATTGCCGCCGGAATCGCCCTGCTCATCTGGGCGCCGAATCTCGCCTGGCAGGTGGCCAATGGCTTCCCATCCCTCACCTATATCGCCAACCACACCGGCTCCGGCGGTGGCCTCGCCATTCGACCAACGCCCTCATGGTCGACTACCAACCCGCTGAGGTGGCCTGGATGTGCGACGCAACGCAGCTGATCGCGCACCTCACCGTTCCGTACCAGGTCGCGGGTCTCGAGCTGGGCGCCCCCGTGACCTTTTGCCAGCTCAAGGGTCCCATCCCAAAAATCTGGCGACAGCTTCGCAACTTCTCCTGATCAATTCGGGGACGAGGGCCACGCCCTCGTCCCCGTCTTCCTAAGCTAGTCGCGCCTACTGCAGGCTGAGCTTCCAGGCTCCCTGGCCGTAGGTTGCCGCGTAGAGCGTCCCGGGGACCAGGGTCAAGCCGGCGATGTCAATGTCGGGCATGCCCGGAGCCGCTTCCGTCCACAGGCTGCCTCCGGAGTCGAGGCGCAGCACGCCGTAATCGGTGCCGGCGAAGAGCGTCCCGCTCGCTGCATCACGCGCCAGAGAGGTAATCGGCAGATCGCCGAGACCGTTGTCGAGATTGGCCCAGGTGGCTGTTCCCGCCGTTGGGTCGTACGTGACCTCAAAGACGTGACCAGCGGTCCCGGAGGTCGCCTCGAAGCCGGAGTACGAGATCCAGGCGTGGTTCGCGTTGGCCGGATCGACCACCATGCTGCTGATAAACCGGTTTGGCGAGTTGGTTGTGAGATTGTCGACTCTATGGAAGACGACCGCACTTGCCGGATCCGCGTTTGCGTTCGTCGAAACGAACACGCGGCCATGGCTGGTCGCCGCCCACAGCGTCGAAGAATCGTTGATAGCCCGCGCCAGGGCCACTACATCACCGCCGGACCGATCAGGGCCGTAAGACGTCGAGGTTAGGTCGCCGCCAAGCGGCTGCCAGTCGCCGCACGCGACGGCGAAGTCACCCGTCCACTCGTTGCAGTGCTGGTTGAACTGTGCCATGGTCATCGTGCCCTGGCCATCCGTCTTCGTCCGCCAGACGTGCAAGCCTCCGGTAAACAGCGTCTTGCTGACGGTCGGGTCGGAAATCCACGGAACGTAGAACTCCGACGGTTCAGCAAACAACGGGTCACCGATCCAGATCCAGTCGGCCAACGCGCCATCCGAGAAGTTGACGTCGCCGCCTTGACCGGCGAAGGTGTGGGACCGGAAGTGCGGATTACCAATGTCGAAGCTGGACTGGCCACCGTCGCCAACCATCGTATTGAGCCAGGTCACCGTCTTGCCGTAATTCTCCCAGGTGCCGTTGTCCTGCGTGCCGCCCTGTAGCTCGTCGCTGTCGAATGGGCTGACAGAGAGGCTCTGGAACTGCAAGCTGGTGATGCCCTCGTTGATGCTCGCCAGGCCCGTCGGAACTCGAGAGAGTAACTGCTGGCAACGGGCGAGCGAGACGGCATCCAGTCCCCGGTTCGCGCACGAGTTCGAGATGTCGGTGAAGCTGCCCGTGGAGCGCATGGTTCCGCCGTCGTTTCCTTCCCAGAACTGGAACGGGTTGTTGGGGTTGGTGACGATCACGTGCTGATCAGGATGCAACGCGTTCGGATGCACGGGGTCGGTGGCATCGGCTGTCATGTCGGTCCAGGATAGGCCGGCATTCGTCGAGAGCACGACCGCGCGGTGGTTCGCAATGTTCTCCCCGTAGCCGTACGATCCGCCGACGTAGACAATGTCTGGGAAACCCTTGGGGGTGTAGACGTAGTTGTCGTACCAGCACTGGCCGCCGCAGAAGTTGAAACTGCCCCAGCGCGAATCGGCTTTGTTCGCCGATGTCAGGTCGCTCCACACCGGCGAACCGGACTCGACCATGTCGCTGCGAAAGACCCGGCTGTACTCGACGCCGATATTGCCTTCACTGACGTACATGCGCGTGTCACCGCTCGCCAGGGTCGTGACTGCGATCCACGGCAGGGTAGTGACTACGGTGGAGTCGAGGGAGGTCTTGATCTGGCTCCAGGTCGCGCCACCATCGCTCGAGCGCCAGACACCGCGCGCATACGACGAGGCGTAAAGAATGTCGGGATTGGTCGGATCGAGCACGACCTGCCGGGTGCCGACAGGGGTGCAAGGAGTACCGTTCGTCGCCATCGTGGCGACGTTCCCGCATCCAGCAAGAGTCGCGGCGCCCGCGTGGATATAGGTCCAGGTTAGCCCGCCGTCGGTTGACTTGTAGACGCCCCACGGCGCAGCGCCCGGGATGACGATGCGCTCGACCCCCGAACAGCAGACCGAGGTCATCCCGCTGATCGCGCGTACCGTCGACAGGTACATGACGTTGGAATTTCGCGGGTCGATCGCGAGCGATCCGGTGCCGCGGCCGTTGAGGACGGACCCACCGATGGGGCCGCTCCACGTGTTGCCGCCGTCGGTGGTCTTGTAGAGACCGACACCATGGACGCATCCGCTGCGACAGGCGTTGGCCTCACCGGTGCCAACCCAGAGCGTGTTTCCGGTTGGGTCCGCAGGATCAAAGGTGATCACGCCAACCGAGTTGATGTCGAAGGAGCCGCTGAGATACCGCCACTGCGGTTCATTGGCGAGGGCGTCGTCGGTACGCCAAATACCACTGGTTGCCTGACCAACCCACAGCCGGCAGTTGCCAGGCTTACAGGTCGGAGCCAGCGCAAGCGCCGTGACGCGGCCCGCCGCTGGATATGCGTTCGGAACGTAGAGCGAAAGTGTCCGCAGCGGCGAGGCGGGATACAGCGCCGTACTCGGTCCGATCGACATCCAGCCACTCGAGCCATGCTTCGGCAGCCGGCCCTTGGCAAGGGACGCCGCCGAGCGGGCCGTCGTCAGCTGACCCAATGGAATATCGGTCCCCGGAAATGCCAGCGCCTGGAGGAAGGCCGCGTCAGCGCCTCCGGGTCCACGATTAGACTCTCCTCCGTTGCCCGGAATCGCCTGGGCCAGCTGGTCGAGGTGAGCTGATAGCGCCGATGGCAGTTCAGCGCCCGAACCAGTCGCTGTCTGACTTGTGCCTCCGCCAGCGACGGCAGCCCTGGCGAGCAGAACCGTAAGCGAACCGATAACGGTAACCCAGGCACGTCTGTTCACTCCCATCCTCCCGTTGATCGTGAGTTGCCCCTAAGCAGCAAGAATGCGCGGTAAACGTTCCCTTTGTCAAACGCTTCAATTTCATTTACCGATTCATCTTCGGGAATCTCTTCCCTTTCGATCCCTCCGACCCCACCTTTCCATGAATTTGGGATCGCGTTACAGCGTCAGTAATTTGTGCACCAGCCGTTAGTAATGGGTGGATGACCAAGCTGGCGGCGGCTGCCGTGGGAATCGCGCTCCTGATCTTCGTTGGGTCGGCCTCGCCGTCGGCCCCAAGGGCTCCGCGGGCTTCGACGGCGGAATCCTGGGCGCAAGTCTCGGCGGTGAGCGATGGACGAATAGCTTCCACGCCCGCCCTGGCGCCGGCAGAAATCGTGCGTCCTGCGACGAGGTCAAATGCTCCTGCCGCTCGTCAGGTGATCACCTCGCACAGCAGTACCGCGCCTGGCAATTCATTCGCTGCCGCTCGCCCTTCGCCATCTCCGGGGGCTGCCTGCGGTCGCATGACGCTATCACCCGTCCAACCGGACTGCGCCCTGTTCGGCGGCCATTAGCCCTTCGGCTTAGCTACGCCAGGGTGCGCCCCGGCCGGGCGCTAGCAGCAGGGTGCTCCCCCCAAAGGCACAAAGGCACAGGAGTCCGTTGACCGCCAGGTTGAACTCCCAGTAGGCCCATCCCTTAAATGGTCCGTCGGGCACAGTCTGGAACTGGAAGCTACTGCTCCCGGAATCCTCGGTGCTGAGGGCGATGAAAGCGACCGCAGGGCTGACGTCGGCGATCAGAATCGCGCTGGTGTAGGAATTGCTGGCGCTGGAGCCGTAAGCCGCCAGCGTGCGCGCCCACTGGTAAACATAGCCACCGATCAGGACCCCCACGACCAGCACAAAGGTCGCGATGTAGGCGAGCACCATCGCCGGGATGGTGCGCCGGAACACCGTGCTGAAGAACAGACCAATGCTGGCGATCGTCAGGGCCGACACGACCGTGACCGCAAGCCCGATGACGATCTGGTGGAGCGACACACCGCCGAAGAGCAGCGTCAGACTGAACATCGGCCCCAGGACCAGGAGCATCAGCACGACGTAGGCCATCGAGCCGACCAGCTTCCCCCACAGCAGCCCGACCGCAGAGATGGGCGCGCAGAGGAGGAGGTCCAGTGTCTGCCGCTCCCGCTCGCCGGTGATCGCTCCGGCGGTCAGTGCCGGCGTGATGAAGGTAAGAACCGCTTCCTGGAAGAACAGCAGGACAATAAAGAGGACGAGTCCGTAGTTGATCGCGTTGCTCTGGGTGTAGCGGGCGGCGATTCCGCTGATCAGGGCAAAGATCGACCAGCCGATCCCGCCCACGATCAGGACGCAGGCCATCAGCGCGCAGGAGGATCGCCAGGTTCGCATCCGCGTCCGGTATTCCTTCTCCACAATCGGGTTGCGCGTCAAGTCCCGGGCGATCATGCCGCGTCCTCTCCCCCGCTGGTCAGCTTGAGGTACGCATCTTCCAGCCCCGCTTCGAGGCGGGTGAAGGCGACCACGGGGATGTCGGCCGATACCATCGAACGGAGGAGCGACGCGATCCCCCGCTCATCGCCGGCGAAGGCCACCTCGATCCCGCCGGACGTCAGCACGGCGTTCTGCACGGATGGGAACCGCTGGCACAGCTTCACCGCATCGTCCTGACGGTCAAGCACCTCGATCCGGAGACGCCGGCCGGGTGTCAGCCCGTGCACCACGTCGCGCACGGGTCCCGTGGCCTGCATCTGCCCGTCATCGATGATCCCGATCATGCTGCAGAGCTCGGTGAGCTCGGGCAGGATGTGGCTGGAGATGAGGATCGTCTTGCCCATGCTGCGCAGCTCTTGCAGCAGCTCCCGCATCTCCACACGGGCGCGCGGATCCAGGCCGCTGGCCGGTTCGTCGAGCAGCAGCACCGCCGGGTCGTGGACCAGGGCCCGCGCCAGGCACAGGCGCTGCTTCATTCCGCGCGACAGTGTGTCAACCAGGCTTTCGCGGCGATCGGCCAGGTCCACGAGTTCGAGCAGGTCCAGGATGATCTTCGCCCTGCGGTGCCCCGGCACGTCGTAGCAGGCCGCGTAGAAAGATAGGTACTCGAAGGCCGTCAGCCGGTCATAGACGCCGAAAAAGTCGGGCATGAACCCTAGCCGCCGCCGTGCCCGTTCGGGCTGGCGTACCACGTCGATTCCGTCGATGACCGCGGTTCCGCTGGTCGGGCGTAGAAGTGTGGCCAGCATGCGGATGGTGGTCGTCTTCCCCGCCCCGTTGGGGCCGACGAACCCGAAGATCTCGCCGGCGGGAACCTCGAACGTGACGCCATCGACCGCAGGCCTCGCGCCGAAACGCTTGGTCAGACCGGTCAGCGCAATCAAGATGCGCCTCGCAGGTAAATCTGGCTCGCACCCAGCTGGGACACGCTCGGCATCCGCAGGCGCACCACCCGGGACGCCGGCTCGATGGCGGTGGCGGGCAGCAACACCGAGCCCAGCTGTGTCGGGTTGTTCAGGACCACGCCGACTTTCCAGCTGCCAGCCGTCCAGTCCCAGTACTGGATCGGAAGGCCGGTGCTGGGCGGATAGGAATAGCCGAGATAGGCGTAATGGATGCTGACGGTGGTCAGGGACTCCGCCTGGATCGGGACGGCAATCTCAAAGACCCCGAAGCTCGCATTCGCGTTCGACTCGACCATCCGCGCCGTGATGAGCCCGGAGGGGGCCGGTCCCAGAGGCAGCGGGCTCAGCTGGACCGGGATGACGTAAGCCGTCTCATTGCGGTTGATGGGCGTGGTGCCGTTGACAGCCTGCGGCCCCTGCGGGTCGGTGGACCAGGCGATGAAGACCGGGCCGAACGGCCGGGTGCCGGCGCCATACGGGTTGAAGCCCCCGTTGGTCGTCAGCAACATGCTGAGCACGGTGTTCCGCTCGTTGCCCTCGAGCTGTTCGGGCGTCGGCGGCGCGGTGCCGTAAAGAGAGCTTCCCGGATACAACTGGGCGGACACCTGGCTCAAGAATTGCGGAGCCGAAATCAGGACATCGGCACTCGAACCCGGCGTCAGGTCCGGGACCGGCATGGCTGACAGGCCGGCGAGCACATAGCCTCCTGACAGGTTCACGCTGGAGCCGTTGTGAATCCGCACCGACAGGGGAGTCGCGCCGGAACCGGGTGCTGTCCCCGTGGAACTCGCGACGGCCGTGATGCCCGGCGTCGGCTGGATCGACTCGCTGAGGAATCCGTGCATGCTGAACGCCCCGGCGTTGACCGTGTCGACGATCGCGGCCCCAGGCCGCACGTGGACGTCGCCATTGCCGGTCCCCTGGTCCAGCGGGGCCGTGAGCCCGTCGGTCGCAACCTGCGCATGGTAATCGCCCTGGCTCGGTGCGAACACCGCTCCATAGGTGATATGGAGGGAGCGCGTCCAGTCGGGTTCCGTGTAGACGACGGTGATCTCGTTTCGCTGAATCAACCTGGCCTTGCTGTTCAGCCCGGTGACGTAGACGCTGCTCATGAAAACCAGCGCCATCACCGGGAGGGTGATCCATGCCAGATGGAGGCGGCCGATGGCGCGCAGCAGGAAGTAGTTCCCTGGAAAGATCAGGACCGCATAAATAAGGACGAACAGCGCGGTCAGCGGGACAGAGGGCAAGTCCCGCTGGGGGAGCGTGATGACGGCGGCGGCGATCGGATCACCCTGGGTCCGGTCGGGCAGCTGCGCCGGGGCACCAAACAGCCAGGTGGTCCGACCGCCCACCGAGTGCAGGGTCTGCGGTTGCCCGAGCAGCAGGCGGCCAGCGGCCAGCCGTAGCAGCGGTGCCGCCTTCTGCCAGCTGGCGATCGGCGCGGCCGCCCAATCGAAGGTGCTCATGCCCACGCCGCCCGCGCCGACCGATTTCTCGACCAGGAGCGGATGGCCGTGTTCGGAGAGCCACACGCTGCCGCTTACAGAATCCGCCGTCACGATCTCCACCTGCATCGGGGGTGGGGGCGGGGGCGTGGGCGTCGCGCTGGCCACTGGAGAGGCCGTGGCGCTTGGCGAAGGCCGCGGGGTCGCCACCGGGGCCGGCGCCGACTGCTGGCCCGGAATCGTGGTGTCCATGTCCACGATCTGCGTGCCGGTCGGCTGCATAGGCAGGAGGCTGGCATCGATGCCACTCAGGGTGCGGTGCCAGGCCACGCCGCCGCCCAGCAGCAGATCCCCGCCCATGGCCACGTAGTCGACCAGCGCCCGGCGCTGGCTGGCGGTGAGGAGGTCGGTCGACCAATCGTCGATCACGATCAGGTCGAAGCCCCGCATGAGCGGCTCGGCGTCAGGGAGATCCGCATTCGAGAGTGTGACCACGACCGGTGTGGGACGCGTTCCGAGGTTCAGGGAGCGAAGTGCGCCGAGCAATGAGTCGGGCTGATCAGACAGCACCGCGACCAGCGACGGGGCCGCCTGGCTCGTCGCGGGGACAGCAACGAGCGTTTTTCCTCCTTGGACGAGCTCAACCGAGAACCTGCGCGATCCAGGGACGAGGACCGCGGCCGCCAACCGCTTGCGTTCGTTGGGCGCCAGGCTCAGGTGAAACTCATAGGTTGGGCCGCTCAACCCGGAATAGCCAGAGGATCCGTACTGGTTTGGTGGGTTCTGCTGGGCCAGCACCAGGATGGTGCCGTCGAACGCAGGGCCCAGGCTGGTCACATCGACGGTGAGGGGCGCCCACTGGCCGGCGCGGGCCACGTTGTTGTATCCGAGAGACGCGCGAAGGAGGAACCCGTTGTCATTGACGGTGCCGTCGGCCGCCACCGGCAGGGCCGGCATACTGGCGGCCGCAACGGCGAGCAGCCCGGCGAGCAGGAGCCGCAACCCGGTTCCGCCCATGAGGGGGCAAACGATATCCATAGCGGTTCCCGTCGGCTTCCCGAAGCTTTTCAGCTGCGCGTCGTCGTTCGTCGGTACGACGGGGAAACCGAACCCAGTTCGCTCCTAACCGGACCCCCAGACACCCGGGCACGGAACTCGGACCGACACGGTTTCAACCGAAGACGCGCTGTTGCGCCAGTACAGGTTCGCCGAAAACATGAGCATTCCCTGCGACACGCGAGGCGGCTCATCAGCTTGGTTGGGCGTCGACGAGGGATAGAACTGTGATCCCGAAAGGTCAGAGGAGCCAAAGGCGAACACGACGGGGGTGCTCCCGATAACGAGGTTGCTGATCTCGAATGGAATGCCGCCGGCGATATAGTCAACCTGCATGGTGCCCTGGCACGTGCCACCTGGGCTGGCGGTTGTCCAGAGGCCGAGGCAGGTCGATCCAGCTGTACCGGAAAACACCCCCTTCATCACGATGGATGCGCCCGTGACCGGCGACGGACATACGGGCGGGAACGCCACGGGCTGAGCCGCCGCCTGGGCCGATGTATTTCCGACGGCTCTGACGATAAGCCCCATGGGCGACGCCAGTTGTGCGGCAAAGGTGCCCGCACAGTAGATGGGCAGGCATGAATCCGGCGCGAAGGCTCTGACGGTGACGTCGAAGCGGTCCTTGACCATCTCCAGCACCAGGCCGTTGTTGCCGCCGGGAACCAGCCTGGTTCTAGACCCTTGCACGTATCCGAGCTGCAACAGTTGCTGGCTGTACCAGTTGAAAATCTTGTCAGCACCGGCGCTAACGGCATAAACCAGGGTGGCTCGATCGCTATCGTCTTCCTTGACTCCCCAGTTAACGGCATCGGGATCGCTGGGCGGGGTCACACCGATGTGCGGCGCCTGATAAACCGGCCGTCCAGGCGCGCTGCCGGTAAACGATCCGCCGCCATAACCGAATCCTCCGGAGAGGAAATAGCCGCCACCATACCCGAGTGCTCCCGGATACGTGAGGTTCGCCACGTCGAGGAGCTCGCTCTTGTTCGACACAGCGTGCTTCAGCGGTGAAACGATCGGAACCTCGAGCGCTCCCTTCCCAGTGGTTGCCTCCCACTGCCAGCGGCCATTAAACGCATCCGAAACAGCCGCGATCTCCAGTGTTCCGCTCGCATCGCCTTTCCCATTGATCACGCCGGTAAGGTGAACGACGTTCTGCTTTGCGACCCCGTCAGCCGCGATCAGTTGGGCCGTCAGCGAAGCGTCCATATTTTGAGTGGTAATCGGTCTGGAGCTTGCGTCGTGCGCGATGAGAAACGGAAAGGCAAATCCGGTTCCCTGCGAACCGGGGATCACGTCAGAGTAGAGGACGATGTCGCCTACCGATCGGTTTCCGGATGAGACGGTGAAGCCCAGCTCGAACATCGGAGCCGGGCCGCTCCCACGATTGGCGATGGTGCCTTTGTAGGACCCCGATCCGGTCGGACAGCGATATCGAACGTGATACGTGGCGTCCGGAAAGACGAGTTGCGCGGCCGTCGCTCCCTCGGCGTCGGACGTCACATCCCTGACGATGCCCGCATCCTGCTCTGCGGGTGCCTTGAGTTGGTCAATGCTGACGAAGGCGGCTCCGCCATTGCGCGGCTCGAATTTGAAATCATTGGCAAACGCCGGACCGACGGTTGGTTCGCTGTGTGGATTTTGCGAGGTGAGCGTCTCGGTGGTTACGGTTCCGTCCGAACGGCAGACGATGGTCGCCCGCGCGTTTTCGCCGGATCCCGTGACGATCAGTTGGCCGGGGACGAAGCTGGCCTGGCCGGGTGACCCGCAGCCCGCCAACCACGGCACAAGAACCACGGCGGAAAGGGACCGGGCGACGGCTCGAGATCGGGTTGACATGACGGAACGAATGCTATTCGAGGACGACCCGTCCTGGCTTGATTCCCTTGCTCGCGCCCGTAACGATTCCGCAACGGCCTTGGGTGAGCCTTCATCAGACAAAACCGGTCTAAGGCATCAGCCGATCGCACCGTCTCCAATGCCGCGCCTGACTGGACAAGCCTTCGTTTCACCGGCGCTCTACTGCTCGACCATCTGCACGACCACCTTTCCCTTGGCATGCCCCTGCTCGAGGTAGGCGAATGCGTCGGCGATTTGGGCGAAAGGATAAATACGGTCAATGACTGTCTCGAGCCTCTGCTGGTCGATAAGGGTAGCCACGTCTGACAAATCGGCACCGCTTGGGTGCATGAAGAGGTACCGATACCCAACGCCATGCTTACGCGCCTGGCGGCGGATTCTCCAACTAGCTGCCCAGAAGAGAATCGCAAGTGTAGGTCCGGCTTGGAGGTCTTTGCTCGCTGTCTGTGGCTCAGGGACTCCCGCGATTGAGACCACCGTCGCGTCGCGTTTTACTACCCCGAACGTCTTCATGAGGGTGTTGCCGCCTATGAGATCAAGCGCTCCATCGTATTCGCGTAGGACCTGCTCGAAGAGCTCCCGGGTGTAGTCCACCACGATGTCGGCTCCCAGTTTGCGAACCATCTCCTCCCCTCGCGCTGAGGCAGTTGTTGCGATGTGAGCGCCTAGCCACTTTCCAAGCTGAATCGCGAACGTTCCGACCCCGCCGGCCCCACCAGAGATGAAGATCTTCTGACCGCTTCTCACCCGCAGCTCGTCTCGTAATGCCTGCAACGCAGTTAGCCCGGCCAACGGTACTCCGGCCGCCGTTTTGAAATCGACTGAGGATGGCATTTTTGCGACCAGCTCCTCGTCAACCACGGCAAAGTCCGCAAACGCACCAAGCCTCTTCTTATCGACACGGGTAAAGACCCGGTCTCCTTCGGCGAGGCGCGTGACGCCTGGTCCCTTGGCGACGACAACTCCAGACAACTCGCTGCCGGCGGTGATCGGTAGTGGATGGCGATACATAAGTCGCAGCATCCCCTTACCGATTTTGAAATCAATCGGGTTCAATCCAGCTGCGTGGACTTGGATCAGCACTTCTCTAAAGTCAGGCGACGGTCTGGGAATATCACGGAGTTCCATTGCTTCAGGACCGCCATCGCGGGTCAGAACAAAGGCACGCATGTTCACCTCGTATCCTCCTCCCTTACGCAGCGGAAATTCGCGCGGCTTGCTGACCGCCCTATTAAGCTAACGGGCTGGTCTGTGGAAGGTATCAGCAAGGCTGTGGCTGAGCCCGCCGCGGCGTTTGTGTCGTCGCATGGCATGCTGTCCGCCGTGCGCGTTCTTGTGACGGTCAACGACGCCTTTGGCCATGTGTTTCCATTGGTTCCGACAACCTTGCGCTTGCCGCCGCCGGCCACGAAGTTCTATTAGCCTGTCCCGGAACTGCGGCAAACTCGGTGCGGCTGGACGGCGTGCTCGTCCGTGAGTTTCATGCCGACGACATCGCGGTCGGTCAGCAGAACGCCGCCCTTCCCCACGTGCGCGAACTCGTCGCACGGATTTCCCAGCTATTCGGATAGGTTGTCGAGGATCCGTTCAGGCCCGCAGTCGAAGCCTCTTCACATGGCTCCCGCGGCTCCCGGCCCGTCGCCCTACCCGAGCGCATGGCGCTTGAGCTTGCCGGCTAGCCACACCTGGTAGCGCGCCGGCGACCAGCCTCGGTCCACGAGCAGCGCGTGGCAGATGTCCTGTGATTCGACTGCGATCCAGATGTCGCGCGCGACCTGGACGTCGACCCCTCGCTTGAGCCCCGCCTCGAGGAGCCGCTCATTCGACGTCGCTTGTTTGGGTCAGGCACTTCCGTGAAGGAGGTTTGGGTCCGCGTGCCGTTGGAATCCCGGCAAGTGGGGGCGTGCTCGTTTTCGAGGCAAGAGCCGAGGAACTGCGGACAATGAGCGCATCATGAAAGGGTTTTGCAGCGTGGATGAACGGAGTTGGAGGAAATTCATTTGATGACACCGGATTCCCAGAAGTCTGCGCGCATCGTCGGCAGCGCCGAAGGCAAGGTCGTCCCATTCATCGGCGTGCTCAAGGCCGGTGCGGCTCACACCGGGGGCTCGCTCGAGATCATTGACTACACCGGTCCTGCGACGCCACCGCCCCACATTCACCGCGAGCACGATGAAGCGTTCTATGTCCTTCGAGGAAGATTCACGTTCACGCTCGGCTATGAGGTCTTCATCGCCGATGAAGGCGCTACCATCTTGGTCCCAAAGGGAACACGCCACGGCTTCACAACAGGCCCTGATGCAAGAGCACTTCTCATCACAGTTCCCGCCGGATTGGAAGGATTCTTCGAAGAGCTGGGAGAAGGACTCGCCGCTGGCCGGTCGAGCGAAGAGATCCGGAGGGCTTTGGCCGGCAGGTACGACTCGATGCCCGGGGATTGACCACCACGGGGACCTGCCAATCGCAAGAGCCAGCAGTCGTGCGAATAGGCTGTAGCGGCAACCAGCGCGCTGAGCACAGTCTGGTTTCCCGTTCACGCCAGCCTGGCCTCGCCAAACTCCTGCGACGGAGGTGCGGTCCCGCTGCGTTGACGGCGAGTCGAAGCAGCTCTACCGCGGGCTGGCCTACGCCAAATCGCAGGCGTTTGAGTGCAGCCGAGGATCATCTTGTCGACTACGACCTCGATGGGCTTATGCGAGTAGACTGTCCCCGTCCTGACCTGGGTGACCAGGTCGTCTGTTCCTCGAAACCAGAGGAGGTGGCGCCGATGTATGTACGCGCAACACGAGTCCAGGGTCCGCCCGACGCGATCGAGAAGGGCATCGCCTACTTCAAGGATACGGTCGTGCCCGCGGTCAAGGCGGCCCCCGGCAACGCCGGCGCGGTGCTCCTGGTGGACCGCAAGACCGGCTCCGCCGTGGGCGTCACCATGTGGGAAACGGCTCAGGCGCTGAGCGCCAGCGAGCAGCTGGGCACAACCAGTCGCACTCAGTCGGCGGCGGTGATGGGTGGTTCGATCGTAAACGTCGAGCGATTCGAGCAGGTGATCCAGGACCGGGCGCAGCCGCCCAAGGCGGGCGCCTTCGTCAGGCAAAACATCGTGGCGGGAAGTCCGGAAAGGATCGACAACACGATCAAGTTCATCGAGAAGCAGGTAGTGCCGGTGCTCAGGACGCTGAACGGCTACCGCGCCCTGCTCATGAACGTCGATCGGATGACGGGCCGGAGTACCGTAGCCACCGTCTGGGACACGCGGGCCGACCTCGAGGCAAGCGAGTCTAAGGTCAGCGGCCTGCGCCGCCACGCTGCGGCCGCGGCTGGCGCAGCTGACGTCAAGGTCGAGATCTTCGAGACGGCGTTCGCCGAGGTCAAGCAGCCAACAAAGGTCTGACCCGCCTCTACAGGGCGGCCGCTAACCGTCGACTGCGTGAAGGTTGCGGCCGTCCTCTCGCGCATTGGTTGGCTCCTTGCCAAATTGAGTGGGTAACAGCAGCCCGCCCCGCTAGACTGCGTGGGTCTCTGTCCAGGTCGCGTGATGGAACCAACTATGCCCGGGCTGCTTCAGGCTGCCCTTGGGTTTTCAACGTGATGCTCGCCGCACCCGCCACGGGCCGCCCAACTCAGTATGCCGCAGAGAATGATCCGGAAGGCGGGCTCCGGCTTGCCGGTGCCTCCTGGGAGCTGTGGTTCGCCCGTGGTCAGACCGAGGGGCGCCGATGGCTAGCGACGTTCCTTGATGCCGCACCGCAGCCTACTCGATACCGGTCGCGCGCACTCCGGAGCGCGGCCACGCGGGCGACGGGCCAGCATTCGCCGTTAGCGGGGGCCCAGGGAGTTCTCGCGCTTTCAATGGCGAGGCTTAAGCCCCCGGTTCAGCTTGGCTCGAGCTACTCCGGGTTACGGGCGCTGACTCGATATCGGGCCACCGTTACGGTCGACTACGGCGTGGCATCGGCGAACATTCGCCGACAGTGGACGTTCACGACGGAACCGGGTGCCCCGCCGCTAGGGGTCCCGATCATCTGGTACAGCACGACGCCTCCATCGGAGCCGCAAACTGAGCCGCGCCGCATGGTAGCGATCGACTGGCACGGCAAGCTGGCCGGCACGATGTACCTGACCGCAGCTGACGTCCGCCAAACCGCAGACGGCTCATCGTTCATTGCTCCAGACGGCACCTACCTTGATCGAAACGGCGTCAGCATCGCGTCGAGCGACCCGAATCTCTCAATCGCGGCTGACGACAGCACAAGCATCTGTGCGCTCGCCTATCCGGGCGGCGCAGCGGGGGCCGGCCAGCCCGGGCTGTTTACTGGTCCGATTGGCGGTCCGATGCGCCGGGTTGCAATGGCGGACTGGCTGGGAGCGCCCTCCCCCCTGGGGATCTTCGCCTGCAGCGTCGCTGGCGACCGAGCGGTGGTTGGTGACATGGAGGACCGAGGAATCACGACCAGCATCCGTGTGATCGCACTCTCGACTGGGCGAGTCCTTTACCAAAGGTCATACGCCGGGCTGGGCGCCCGGATAAGCAGCTCGCGCGATGGGCGATACCTGGCTGAACAGACGCCACCCTATGAGGTAGGCCAGTTGACGGCGGTGACAATGATTCGGCGGACCGCCGACGGGCGAGTCGTGGCCCGCCATTGACACGAACCGGGTGGCGGGCTTTTCATCGGACGACACGCTAGTGGTCACACTGCCTTTCTTCGCGGGCCCCGTGCCGTTCTTGGCGGGCAATGGGCCAAACAACGCCCAACTCGTCGATTGGCAGACGGGCAAGATCCTCTGGACTCAGACTGTCGATGGTTCGGTAAGGGCAATGGCGGAACCAAACGGGACGGGGATGGCGATAGCCGTCGGCAATGCTGCCTACTTCGACCAGCTCTGGCTGGTCGCAGCCGACGGACACGCGACGCAGGTCGTCAAGGAAACGTTCTATCCGGCCTTTGGCGGCCCCTGATGCTGGTGAGCAAGTGTATTGGACCTGGAGGTCACGTACTCGGCTCGGTCGTCCTAGGCGCCAAATGTCAACGCCGTGCGCGAGCGAATCGTGCAGACCATCCGCACATGTGCCGTTGTGAGAGCCAAACGCATCAGAAGGTCGGCGTCGGTGCTCAGGGCCAAAGAAGTAGAGTCCAGCCTCGCCTTGCTTGAACTCTCTCATCCTAAAATCCACGACGACTCCGGGCATCTTGTCTGAACCGAACGTTACGGGTCAGGAGGCGGAAGGGGTGACAAGCCAACGGAGCACACGGACGAGCACAAAGCCGGCGACCATGGCGCCAACAATCCAGTAGAGGAACACCGGAACGCCTGAGGGGTGTGCCGCTGTCAGCGCTCCGATGGCGTCGTCAAACTGGCCATCCGGATTGGTCAGCCCGATGGTGTACGTCCCATCCGTCAGCGCCTGGGCCCGCAAGACAACGATCAAGTGTGAGGCATCCGGGGCATCGGCAATTCGAAGCCCGACGGTCCCGATCTGCACGATGGTGTCCCGCGACAGGTTGCGGCCGAGGATGGCGAGGGTATTCTCCTGCCCCGGATCGATCGTGGACGGGGTCACCGTGATCAGCGCCGGTGCCGTTGGCGACGACGGCAGCGGGTTGGTGCGCGTACTACCTGCGGGCAGCGTGCCTGCCGGCGCGAGCGCTGTCGAGCTGGGCGACGCTTTGGGAGACGACTTCGCGGTCGTGCTTGGTTTCGGCTTTACGGTGGCAGTTGGCGAAGCGGTGGGCGTTGGCGAAGCCGTGGCCGTCGGCGAGGGCCGCGCGGCCTGCGCGGGAGTCGCCAGCACGCAGGCCAAGGCGAGCAGTCCGACCACCGCCAGGGCGTGCTCGCGGCCCAACATACGAATGTAACGGCGGACCCGTGTCTTCCCAGCCGGAGTACGCTAATGGCCCGTATTGCGAAAGAGTCATCATCACTATCCGCGTGCTGACGTACTGGAACTCCAAGCGGATCGTCGCCCAAATGGACCCGCCGCCGGATTTATCGGGTTGGGCATGACCACATCGAGCGACCGGCGCGGATCTCGGGTTGCATCGGTAAGACAGGCGGCGACGATGCAAGCTCGGATCGCAGTTCGGTGGGGTAGAGCGGGCCAGTGTCCTATCCAAGGCTCGTCGACCGGCGGCGGCATGGACTCGATTGATCGTCCGCCTGGGGTTCACGAATCCACAGTCATCCCTGGCCGGAAGCGTCTCGTGGCACCACGTCCTTCACCCTACCGGCTTTCGGACAATAGGTTAGGCAGAGCGGGAGACGGGATCTCCAACCGACCTAGCCTCCGACCGGCTCGGCTTGTGCCCAGCGAGCGGGAGAGACAACTCGAACCCACGCAGGGCACAGCCAGGAACGGGAAGCGAATTCCGTGCCGTTCGAATTCCGGGAACGCCTTGAAGAGCTCCTGAAGGCTGTGTCCAGAGAGCGGGAGACGGGACTCGAACCCGCGACCACCTACTTGGAAGGCAGGCGCTCTACCAGCTGAGCTACTCCCGCGTCGCGCCGTATTCTAGTGCCCTCACCCCAAGCTCCCCCACAAGCGGGGAAGCGAGATCGATTAGGGACGGTCCTCGATCCAGGCCTCGCCTTCGGTGTAGATCTCCTTCTTCCAGATCGGCACGGTGCGCTTCAGCTCGTCGATCAGCCACTCGCAGGCATCGAACGCCTGCCCCCGATGCTGCGCCGCCACGGCGATCACCACGCTGACTTCGCCCACCTGGAGCGTGCCGGTGCGGTGGACGACCGCCACCTTGGAGATCGGCCAGCGACGGCCGGCTTCCTCCGCCAGCTGCTCGATCTGCTTTTGCGCCATCGAGCCGTAGGCCTCGTAGACCAACGCTCGCACCTGCTTGCCGCGCGACTGCTCGCGAACGATCCCCTCGAACACGACAAGTGCGCCATCGCCGTCGCTGCGGACTCGGCCGGCGATCGCCGGCGGGTCGAGCGGCTCCTCACTGAGGGCCACCAGCCGCTGGCGCTCGCCGATGGCGCCGCCACTCACCGGTGGGATGACGGCGAGTTCGTCGCCTTCTTTCAGCGGGTCATCCCAGCCGGCGTACTCGGAGTTCACGGCGCAGCGAAAGGATCGGGGCAGTGGCCCGAGGTCGTAGCGACTGCTCAGCTGGCTCCAGGCGTCAGCCGCGGTGGCCCCGGTCGGAAGCGCCAGCTCGAGATTGGGCTTACCAACCAGCTCGCGCGGCTTGGCGAATAGCACGACCCGTACGTTCATGTCGAAATCATATGCCCCGGCGCTTTGGCGAACTTGGGGACGATCAGCTTCTCGACCATCAGGTCCCCGGCAAACGTCAGGCGCGCCATGGTCCGCTCCGTGCCACCGAACTGCGGACGGGTCGCCGTCCCGGGGTTGATGAAGCGAGTCCGTCCGGCCACCTCATCGCGCCAGCGGTGGGTATGGCCATGGATGACCACGTTGAAGCCGGCCGCCCAGCGCGCCGGCCGTTTGCTCAGATCGTGCACCATTCCCAGGCGCCATCGCCCGATGGTGCCTTCGATCGTCATCGGGTAGCGGGGATCGTCGGGGGCATTCCCGTTCACGACCACGAGGCGACCAAGCTCGCGGAGCCCGGCAAGGACGTCCTCGCTGCCCCAGTCGCCCGCATGCCAGATCTCGTCCACCCCGGCGAATTCCTTCGCCACGTGGTCCAGCAGGGCCGGGACGTCGAAGTTACCCTGCGTGTCCGCGATCAGGCCGATCTTCACCGAAACAGATCGGTCGCCGGATTCCGAAGCAGCAAACGCACCGTCCCAGTGCCCGCCACCTGCGCGCCGCGGATCAGCGCCACAGGGACGCGGTCGAGCTTGCCCATCACCAGCTCCGCGGCGGACGCCAGCTCGTCTACGACGCCCAGCTCGGTCCCCTGCAACTGGTAGCCGGCGGGATCCTGATCGCCTCGGTAGTCGCGCAGCGCCACAACGCCGGCGGCACCGATCGCAACATTAACCTGTCCCTCGCGCCAGGGCCTTCCGAAACTGTCGGAAATCACGACCCCAACCGTGGCTCCGGTGAGCTCGCGCAGCCGCCCGCGCAACGCGCTAGCCGACTCATCGGGATGTTCGGGGAGCAAGACCACGAGATTCGGCCCGCCAGTATTCGAGCGATCGACGCCGGCGTTGGCACAGACAAAGCCGTGCCGAGTCTCGGTGATCAGCACCCGGGGCGCCTCACGAACGATCCGCACCGACTCGTCGAGGATAACCTCGACGTGCCGCGGGTCAAAGCCGATCCGGTGTCCGATTTCGGTCGCCCGGGCCGAGGGTTGCACCTCATCCAATGAACGAACGCGCCCTTCCGCCTTTGACACGATCTTCTGAGTCACAACGACCACGTCGTCGGTCTCGAGCGAGAGGTCCAGGCGCGTCAGCCCGCCGACGATCAGCGGGGCCAGTAGGGCTCCACGAGAGATTTCGGGAAGGCCCGGGACCGGATAGATGGAAACCGGACTCAAACCCGGGGCGGTGTCGCAGCAAGAACCCGCTCCAGGACCGCGAGCTCGGTGAGCAGCGCTCGCGTCGCCGTTTGCCGATCGAGCTGCATGAAGGCGACGATGTCATCGGGGCGGTCCAGGTCATAGCGCAACCCCTCGACTTCCCTGACCTCAACGCTGCGATTCGCGCGCCGCGCCTCCGTCAGGTGGAGATTGAAGCTATCTTCCCCGAATCGCAGGGTGATAGCGTGCGGCGGCACGAGCCGCAGCCCGTTGGTGCCGGTGTGTTCGCGGTCCGGCGCCAGCAAGACTTCGATTTCCGGCCGATAGCGACAGAGCTCATCGATTTCTTCCGTTGTCACGGCGGGCACGTCCGCGGGGATCGTGAGCGCGGCGGTGAAGCCGCGCTCCCAGGCGGCGGCGAAGCCCTGCTGGACCGCCGCACTTTGTCCCTGGCTCACCTGATCGGTGAGCGGTTCGAGACCAAACCGCCGACCTTCGTCGAGCATTGCAGGGTCATCCGAAATCACAAACAGCCCATACCCCTGCAGCTTCGAGACGGCGCCGAACACGTCGCGAGCCGTGGTCAGGGCGAGCCGTGAGCGCTCCGCCTCGCTAAGCACCGCGTCGAGGCGGTACTTCGCCCGCGAAGCCGACTTGACCGGAATGACGATGGCGAGCTTCACGCGGCCGCCGGCTGCCGCAAGACGTCCAGGGCCGCGGCCGCGACCTGACTCGCCGAGTCGCCGTCATCCAGGGTGGTGGGCCGAACCGCGATCCGGTAGCCAAGACCGGCGATGGAAGGCGCGAGGGCGGCATCGGCCGTATCCATCACGAATCCGGCGGCGATCTCACGGTAGAGCTCGGCGACGCCGAGGGCATCCGGTCGCACCCCCTGGGCGCGCATCAGCTCGACTGTCGGGCCCTTCACGGCTCGCCCGGCGATCAGTGGCGAGATGGCGACGGTCCGGCTGCGGGCGGCGGCCAGCAGCGCGTGCATGCCCGGGACTCGCACGATTGGACCGATGCTGATGCTCGGATTGCTGGGCGCGATCAGCACCAGGCGCGCCGCCGATAACGCCTCGGCGATACCCGGCGCGGGGCGGGCCTGATCGAGCCCGCTCCAGTAGATCTCGTGCACCGCCGGACGGAACCGTTCGCGAACGAAATACTCCTGGAAGTGCAGGTCGCCGGCGTCGGTCTTGAGCCGCGTCTCGATGGGGGCGTCGCTCATCGGGAGGATCCGGCTTCGCACCCCGAGGCGGTCAGCCAGCTCCGCCGTGACAGCATGCAGCGGAACGCCGGAGGTCAGGCGGCCGGTCCGGTAGAGATGGGTCGCCAGGTCACGATCGCCGAGCTGGAACCACGACGCCTCGGTAAGACTCGCGAGCGCCGCCTGTGCGTTGAAGGTGTCATCGCGAAGTCCCCAGCCCCGCGCCTCGTCGGCCAGGCCGGCCAGCCAGTAGGTCACGGTGTCGAGATCGGGTGCGATATACAGCCCGTGCCACCACATGTCGTCGCCCGTATTCCCGATGACGACGATCTCATCGGGCGGCACCACCCGGACCAGTCCACGGAGGAATCGCGCCGCGCCGACGCCGCCGGCGAGGACGACCACGGGCCCGGAACTCATTCCAGCATCATAGGTAAACGATGTCGGTTTTCCAGGCTCTCGTATTGGCGCTGCTGCAGGGCGTCACGGAACTCTTTCCCGTCAGCAGTCTGGGGCATACGGTCATCCTCCCGAAGCTGCTCGGCTGGAACCTCAACCAGGCCGACCCAACGTTCCTGGCATTCGTCGTCCTGCTGCACGTCGGCACTGCCACGGCGCTGCTCATCTACTTCTGGCGGGACTGGGTCGCCATCGTCAAGGCCGTGGTTCGCAGCTTGATCGACGGCCGCATGCACGGCACCCCGGACGAGCGCCTCGGTTGGCGACTGATCGCCGGGACGATGCCGGCCGGCCTGGTCGGCGTCCTCTTCCAGAAACAGGTACAGAGCCTCTTCGCTAGCCCCAGGGCCGCCGCGGCCTTCCTGATCGTCAACGGCGTCATCATGTTCGTCGGCGAGCGCGTGCGGCGCCGCGCGGTCGCCCTTGAAAACGAACGCACCCGGCTCGACGGGCTCAGCGTCCGTACCGCGGTCGGCATCGGCTCGGCGCAGATCCTGGCGCTGCTCCCCGGCATCTCGCGCTCGGGCAGCACCATGGTCGCGGGCTTGCTCGCCAACCTGACGCATGAGGCTTCGGCGCGCTTCGCCTTTCTCCTGGCAACGCCCATCATCTTCGGAGCGGGCGTCTTGAAAATCCCCGACCTCTTCACGCCGATAGCCCGGCCACATTTGCCGGTCTATCTGCTCGGCGGCGTGGCCGCTGGGGTTGCCGCCTTCTTGAGCGTCGCCTACCTCATGCGATACTTTCGAGTGGGACGGCTCGATCCATTTGCGATCTACTGCGCGGCATTCGGGATCGTATCGCTGATCCTGCTGAGCCGCTGATATCCAGGAGGACACATGGGGAACAACCCGATCCAGAACAACCCGATGGCGTTCTTTGTCGGCGTCGTCGTCTTCTTCATCGGGCTGCTCGCGATGGTCTTTTATCTCTTCATTCGGACGGCCCACGAAAGTCTGATCCTGCCAGGACCAACGCTTCGGATCAAGCACATCATCCTGGCGCTGGTCATCGCGCTCGCCGGCGCCGCGCTGGCATCCTTCGCCCGGCCGCGCGGTTCATCGACATCCGACCGGCCCCACTACAACCGCTAGGCAGACAATAACGGCATGGCCCACATCGGTTATGCCGCCATGCTCGAGCAGTTCCATCCACGTGACCTGATCGACCTCTGCGCCAAGGCGGAAGGCGCCGGATTCTCGGGCGTGATGGCGGCCGACCATGTCCAGCCCTGGGTCCCGCAGCAGGGGCAGGCGGCGTTCGTCTGGTCGTTCATGGCCGCAGCCGCGGAGCACACGCGCGGCGATATCGGTCCGGGCGTCACCTGCCCGTCGTTTCGTTCGCACCCGGCGATCATCGCCCAGGCCGCCGCCACCATGACCGCGATCTACCCCGGCCGTTTCTGGCTCGGCCTCGGATCGGGGGAGGCGCTCAACGAGCACCTCGTCGCCGGCTACTGGCCAGAGGTCGCGGAGCGCATCAACCGGATGTTCGAGTCGATCGAGATCATCCGCAAGCTCTTCAGCGGGAAGGACGTCAAGCACCACGGCGAGTACTACAAGATGGAGACGATGCGGCTCTGGACCATGCCGGAGCAACCGCCGCCGATCTACGTCGCCACCGCCGGGCCGGTGACCGCCGAGAAGACCGGACGATTTTGCGATGGCATCATCACGGTCGGCGCACCCGAGGAGAAGATTGGCACCGTCTTCGAGCGATTCGAGAAAGGGGCGCGCGAGGCCGGCAAGGACCCGTCGAGGATGCCCAAGATGCTCCAGCTCCATCTCTCCTGGGCGCCCACCGATGAGGAGGCGATGCGCAACGCATTGACGGAATGGCCGAACGGCGGGATGAAGTTCCCGAAGGCCGACATCCGATCGCCGTTTGACTTCGAGCAGATGGCCAAGATCGTGCGGCCAGAAGACTTCAAGGGCCGCATGTTGATCTCATCCGATCCAGATGCCCATGCGCGTGAGATTCAGAAGTTCATCGACCTTGGATTCGATCGCGTCTACCTGCACAACGTCGGGCGGAATCAGCTCGAGTGGATTGACGTCTTCGGGAAGCGGGTCCTCCCCAAGCTCCACTAAGGCGGAGCCGGCTCGCCCGACGTCACAGCGGGCCCAGATCCTTGCCGCCTACGCCTCAGCCCGAAGGCGTTGATTCCGCCGCGCGTTTCAGGTAGGCGTTCCGCTCGCGCAACAGCGCCGTCATGTAGCGCCGAAGGAAGAGACCATCCGCCAAGCGGCCGAGCGGCCCCAGGGGCGCGGTGTAATCGAAGATGTCGACCATGTCGGTCCCCTCCGGGACCGAGAGGAATTGGTGCTCGTGGCGGAACCGGGCAAAGGCGCCCCGCACCATCTCATCGACGAACCGCCTCGGTGGATCGAACTCCGTGATCCGCGATGTCAGCCGTTGCCGCACACCGAAATGGGTCGCCTCCCAGGTGACCTCATCGCCCGCGCCCAGCAGCCCGGTGGTCCTGCCGGCGACCGCCCGCTCGCGGGAGGCCGCGGTCGAGCGCTGATGAAGCTCGACATCGCGCGCCAGGTCGAAGCAGCGCGCGGGCGGAGCGGCGACTCGCGTCCGCATGACGATGACTGGCACGGCGGCCGGCGAGCCTAGCGCTTCGCGGGCAGCGGAAGTTTGCGGCCGCGGACCTCGATGAACGCAGGGAACAGCGTGTCCAGGTGAGCATCGCTGCCCGGCTCCGTCTCGTCATCGTCGTCGCCGGGCGAGAACTCCCAGATCCCATCGACGACCATCCCGGCGGCGGCCATGCCGTTGACGATGGTTTCGAAGCGGTGGCCGAACTCGATGGTGGGCGCGACCAGTTTCTTCTTGCCAAGGGTCCAGGTCATTCCCCACTCGTCGGTGTAGGGCACCGGCTTGTCCTCGAAGTAGGTGATCTTCGGGCTCCAGCCCCCATCCTTGTAGCTGCCGTACAGGCGCAGCGTTGTCGGGTGCATGGTGGATAGCAAGTAGGTGCCGCCCGGGGCAAGCACCCGTCCAACCTCTTTGAGCACGCGGGTCGCGTCGTCGACGAACACCAACGAGTGGCAGTGCCAGACCACATCGAATGACCCGTCTTTGAAGACGGACAGGTTTTTCATGTTGCCGCGGACCAGACGAATCTTGACCTTCTGACGCCGCGCAAGATCACGGACCGTCCTGAGCTGGGTGGGCGAGATGTCGAAGACGGTTGTCTTCGCACCGAGCTTGGCGAAGATGACGGGATCCCAGCCACCCCCGGCGGCCAGGCCGAGGACGCGCGCAGCGTCGAGCTTCACGCCTTTCAATCGGCCACGTGGATCCATGAACCGACGCATCCCGGCTTTGGTCTTCGGCGGCCGGCCGAAGGGACGCGTGTAGTTCATGCCGGCTTTTGCCAGCCGCTCCCACATGTCCCGGTTGTGCTCGGCGATCTTGTCGTTCATCGCTTGGGCATCGTACCGAATCGCTGGTTGCACGCAGACGGGTAACGAGTTCGCGCGACCCTTGCGCCCGGCGCTCGAGTCGTCCATAATTTGAGCATGCGCTCAAAGCAGACGCTTAAAGCGGTGCCGACTCGCTCGAAGCGGCGCTCGCCGGCGCGGCCGCGGTTACGGGCGGCTCAAACGACCGGTCCCAAGGGGTCCGCCACGCGCGACCGGCTCGTCGAAGCGGCGCTGACGACGCTGCGAACGCACGGCTTCCCCGGCACCACCGCCCGGGCGATCGCCCGAGCCGGCAAGCTCAACCAGGCGCTGATCTTCTACCACTTCGGCCGCCTCGATCGGTTGCTGCTCGCGGCCCTCGACCTGACCAGCGCGCGCCGCCTGACGCGCTACCGTTCCGCCCTCGCGGACGTAGCCTCGGTGACCGACGCGATCGAGGTCATGTCGCGGCTGTACGCGGAAGACGTCGAGGTTGGCCACGTCGCGGCGGTCCAGGAGATGGTCGCCGGCGGCTCGTCGATTCCCGGGCTGCGGCCTGAGGTGGTTGCCCGGATGGAGCCCTGGGTCCGATTCGCCGAGGACGTGATCGCGCGCCTGCTCAAGGGCACCTTCCTCGAATCCGTGCTCCCCACCCGTGACTTCGCCTACGCGGCCGTGGCGCTCTACTTCGGGATCGAGACGCTCACCCACCTCGACGGCGATCGCCGTCGCGCTGAAGCACTCTTTGACACGGCAAAACAACTGGCGCCGATTGCCGACGCCATGCTGGCCTCGGCGACCTGGACCGGAGGAAAACCATGAACCCGCCCATCGACGTCGTCACCGGCGCCTTCAGCTACAGCGGCCGCTTCGTCGCCGCGGAGCTGCTCGAGCGCGGCCGGGGCGTCCGCACACTGACCAATCATCCCAATCCACGCGATCCCCTCGCGCCCCGGATCCCGGCTCAGCCTCTCGACTTCGACGACAGCGCCGCGCTCGTATCCGCACTGACCGGCGCGGACACGCTCTACAACACCTACTGGGTCCGCGCGCCGCGGGTCGGCGTCCCTCACACGATCGCCGTCGACAATACGAAACGCCTCATCGAGGCGGCACGACGCGCCGGCATCCGCCGAATCGTTCACACCAGCATCGCCAATCCGACCGCGTCGCGGCTCCCCTACTACCGCGGCAAGGCCGAGCTCGAAGAAGCGGTTCGAACCTCGGGCCCCTCGTATGCCATCGTTCGTCCCACCCTCCTCTTCGGCGAGGGCGACGTCCTGATCAACAACATCGCCTGGCTGCTCCGCCACCTGCCGGTGTTCGGGATCCCGGGCGATGGCCGGTACCGGTTGCAGCCGATGCACGTGCGCGACCACGCCGCGCTGATGGTCCAGACCGGAGCGGAATCGTCGGATCGGGTCGTGGATTCCGCTGGTCCGGACATCTTCACCTTCGAGGAGCTGGTTGACCTTCTGCGCCGCGCCATGGGTCTGCACACGGTGCTGCTCCACCTGCCGGCCACGCTCGCCATGGTCGGCGCCACCGTTGCTGGGTGGCTGACCGGCGACATGCTGCTGACGCGCGATGAGCTCGACGACCTGATGCGCGACATCCTGATTTCGCACGAGCCGCCGCGCGGTCGGACGCGGCTGCGCGACTGGCTAGGGACAAACGCCGGCACGGTGGGGCGCGTCTACGCCTCCGAGGTGGTCCGCCACTATCAACGGCCGCGCAAGCCGACGTCGGAGGCCGCCTGATGCGCACGACCCACTCGGCCTGGCAACGCCTCCCCGCATCCGCGCTCGGCGGCGGCATCGTCTGGCTCGCCCTCGTCGCTACGCGGCTCGTGGGCCTCACGCGCCTCAGCTTGATCGATCTCCTCTTTCTACTGGCGCCGCTCGTGATCGTCCGGCTCGGGCTTGCGCTGATCGTCCTCGACGAGGGCCTGCCACAGGTCCTGCTGAGCGCGGCGATCCGCATTCAGCCGGCGGGCGCGCTGCTCGCGATCGTCGCCTTCCTCGTTCCGATCGGCCTGCCGGCCGCGCTCCTAGCGAGCGCCTGGCTGCTGGTCTGTGCCGTCGCGGCCCTGGGCGCGCTCGCCCACCTGATCCAGGGTCGCTCGCTCCACCCGGAGCGGCTCGCGACTGCCGCTGCCGTCGGGTTCATGGCCTTCGGCGCGATCTGGCTGGTGCTCTCCCGCGCCGGCGTGGCGCCGATCGGGCTCTCCCCCATCATCGTCGAGATGACCGCCGTCCATTTTCACTTCACCGGCTTCGCCGCGACCCTGATGGCGGCGCTGCTCCTTACCCGGCTGCGCGACGACCGCGGCGTCGCCCGGCGTCTTGCCATGGCGGCCTCACTGCTGTTGGTCGCCGGCTCGCCCGTGCTCGCCATGGGCTGGGCGACGCCCATCCACGTCCTGCAGGTGGCCGGCGCCATCCTGGTGGCGACCGGCGTGGTGGCCACCTCGGCTGTCTTCTTCTTTCGAAGCGCCAGCCTGGTCGAGTCGACCCCGGCCCGGATCCTGTTGCGACTGTCGGCCCTCGCACCGCTGCTCCCGATGGTCCTGGCCGTCGAGTACAGCGCGGGACACGTCTTCGGGTTTCCGACGCTTGACATCCAGGGCATGGCGCTGATCCACGGCGACCTGAACGCGCTCGGCTTCAGTCTGCTCGGACTGGTCGCGTGGTCGATCGGTGGGTCGGCGGTCGACGCCGCCGGGCCTCAGCGGCTGGCTTTACGTTTCCGATCGACGTAGTCGAGCAGCACGTAATCGCCCAACCGGTCGGCGCTGGCGAAAAACGCCCGGCCGCCGTTCATGCGGGTCATCTGCTTGACGAACGACACCAGGTGATAGTCGTTGTCGAGCATGAAGGTGTTGATCACGATGTGCTCGCGGGTGCACCGCTGCACCTCCAGCAGCGTCTTCTGGAAGGTTTCCGGTAGCGGCGGATAAAAGAAGACCGCCTGCTGGCCCTCCATGTGGGCGGTTGGTTCCCCGTCGGTCACGATGATGACCTGCTTGTTGCCCGTCTTATGCCGGTTCAGGAACTGCCTTGCCAGCATCAGGCCGTGCTGGATGTTGGTGCCGTAGATCGATTCGTTGTAGGTCAGCTCGGCGAGCTGGTGCGACTTGACCGGACGCGCATAGTCACTGAACGCGATCACCTGGAGGAAATCGCGCGGGAACTGGCTGCGAATCAGGGCGTCAAGCGCGAGCGCCACCTTCTTGGCGGCATAGAAATAGCCGCGCAGCGGCATCGAGCGGCTCATGTCGATCATCAACACCGTCGCCGACTGGGCGCTGAATTCCGACCGATAGACCTCGAAGTCCTCGGTCGCGAGATGGATCGGGGTCTGCGAGCCGTCGCGGCGCAGCGCGTTCATCAGTGTCTGTTCCACGTTAAGGTTGAAAGCGTCGCCGAACTCATAGACCTTGGTCTCATCCGAACGCTCGGAGCCGAGGCCGCGGACGCTGATCGGGTGATCGCCGAAGCGGTCGCGCTTTAGCCGCGTGTACAGGTCACGCAGGGCCTTCTGGCCGATGCGGCGCATGCCGCGCGGTGTCAGCTCCATGCCGCGCTTGCCGCGTTGCACGTATCCCTTCTTCTCCAGTTGCGCGGCGAGCTCGCTCATCTGGTCTGCCGCCTGGCGCGCGTCGGGCCCGAGCAGCTGCTGCAGTTGCTGCGACTGCTCGGGCGTCAGCTGCCGGCCCTGGTATCCCTCGCGCAGCGCCGACTCCAGGCCCTCCATGCCCTGCAGGTGCCCCATCAACGAGAGCGCTTCCTGCAGCGGGAGCGACTCCGAGCCGTAGAACGCGTAACGGCTGCCCAGCCCCGGGCGCGGTGACAGCAGCTCGAGCTGCGCCGCCAGCTCCGCCATCATGTCCTGGAGCTCGGGGTCATTCAGGGTCGAGGCGATCAGGTCCTGCATCTGCTGGCGCATCTCTGGCGAGAGCGACTGCATCAACGACTCCATCTGCGCCATCTGGCGCTCCAGGTGCTGGATCAGCTCGTTCAAGGTCTTCGGCGGATTGGGACCGAAGAAATGGCCGAAGCGCTGCATGAACTGCTCGAACTTCGGCGCTTTCCCTTCCAGCCGGTCACGCAGCATCTGGTTGAGCGCCTTCATCATCTCCTTGATCTCGCCGAGGTGCTCCGGCTGCAGCTGCTGCATGGTGCGGGTCATGTTCTTGAAGTAGGTTTGCGAGACCTGCTGCTTTAGCTCTTCCATCAACTTCTGGAAGGCCTGGGCCGCACCTTCATCCATGAACTCGTAATCGTTGAGCTCTCGGATCGCGCCCCCCACATCCTCCGGCAGGCGATCGAGCTCCTCCAGCTTCTTCTTCGCGATCTTTTGCAGGACGCGCTTGGCGCTCTCGGGTGCCTGCTCCAGGCGCTCGTTGATTCCCTGGCGCTCGCGACGCGTGATCTCGCTCAGTCGCTCGCGGATGTTGCTAAAGACGTCATTCAGGTTGTACCGCTTCAACTGCTGGAGCCGCTTCTGCCGGAGCCGTTCCAGCATCTCCTCGAAGCCCGGAAGTTTGCGTCCCTGCTTGTCGCGCCAGCCGCGGCTCATCAGCCGGTGCAGCGCGTAGTCGAAGTCGCCCCCCTGGAACAGGTCCTCGGCTAGGCGATCGAACAGCTCCTCGGCATCGCGGCCGAACGGTTCCTGCGAACCGTCCCAGCGCTCATACCGGTTGGCGCGTGCGACCACTCAGCCCGCGTAGACGGCCGCCCCGTCGAGCTCCGTTTTGTTGATTCGCTTGCTCAGGTGCAGACCCTCGAGGATGAACTCCACTCCCGAGGCGGCCAGCGCCGGCCGCTTCTCCAGCCCGAGGCTCTTCAGCGCTTTTTCCATCCCGGGCAGCTCGCGCATCATGGTCGCGTAGCGCTCGGCGGCCTGCAGCTCGGACACCTCGAAGGTGAGACCACCGTCGAAGCGCTGCACCAGCTCGCTGAACTGGGTAGCCTCGAAGTGGCGTCGGAAGACGTTGAGCACGGCGGTCTTGATGATCTTTTCCAGCACGGTCTGGTCATCGCCTTCTTCCCAGGTCTCCATCTCGAGCTTGCCGGCGCTCGAAGGAATAATCGACGGCAAGTCGGTGATGCGGGGCACGGCGTCGGTCTCGCCCGTCCGGAGCGCGCGACGCGACGCGTTGGAGACGAGATTCTCATAGTTGGTGATCGAGATCCGAACGCTGACCCCGGAGCGCTGATTGATTTTCGAGCTTCGGCGTGCGAGCTGCGTCACCTCGGCGACGATCTCCTTCATGAAGTCGGGCATGGTGACCGATAGCTCGCGGTCCTGGAACGCGGTGCGCTCCTGCTCCACGATCCGAATCTCGTCGTCGACGTTGCGCGGGTAGTGCGTCCGAATCTGCGCCCCGAAGCGGTCCTTCAGGGGCGTGATGATGCGGCCGCGGTTGGTGTAGTCCTCCGGGTTGGCGCTGGCCACGACGTAGACATCGATCGGAAGGCGAAGCTTGAAGCCGCGGATCTGCACGTCGCGCTCCTCGATCAGGTTCAGCAGCCCGACCTGGATCCGCTCGGCCAGGTCCGGCAGCTCGTTGATGGCGAAGATGCCACGGTTGGTGCGCGGGACCAGGCCATAGTGGATCGTCAGCTCGTCGGCGAGATACTTGCCCTCGGCGACCCGGATCGGGTCGACCTCACCGATCAGGTCGGCAATCGAAGTATCCGGGGTGGCCAGTTTTTCGCTGTAGCGCTCATCGGGAGTGACCCAGCGCACCGCGACCTGATCGCCCTGCGCCGCCACGCGATCTCGGCAGGCCCGACAGATGGGCGCATACGGATTGTCATTGATCTCGCAGCCCGCGATCACGGGGACCTGCTCGTCGAGCAGCTGGACGAGCGATCGGATCAGGCGGCTCTTGGCCTGGCCGCGTTCGCCGAGGAAGACGATGTCCTGGCCCGAGAGGATGGCGTTCTCGACCTGCGGGATGACGGATCCCTCGTAGCCGATGATGCCTGGGAAGAGCTCCTCGCCGGCCTTGATCTTGCGCACCAGGTTCTTGCGCATCTCTTCCTTGACGGGAAGCACGCGGTACTCGCTCTGTCGCAGCTGGGCAATGGTCGTGGATTGAGCCAAAGGAACCTCAGGAGAAATGATGGGTTAACGTCTCCCTTGATTCTATGCATGGCGGTCGTGTCTTCCCTCCCCCGAATCCGGGGGAGGGTTAGGGAGGGGGCCAAGAGCCTCCTCGATCGCCGGTGCAAAGGTCGGCACGCGCGTCGCCAGCGCCCGCAACAGACCAAAACACCCCGCCAGCATCATGTCGCCGTGCGGCACCGCCAGGTACGGATGCAGCCGCGATCCGTCGAGCAGCCCGCGTCGAGGCCCGATCACGGTAAGTAGCTCGGGCGGCCCCGATACGGTGCCAGCCTGCAACGCGCCGTGCCCCATGTCATCGAACACCGCCTGGTTTGAGAGCGTCCCCGCCGCCAGCGTGTCGAGATACCCTTCGAGCTTGGTTTTGGTGAGCTCGCCGGTGTGGTGTTCGAGCAACCCGCGGATCTCGCGTCCCTCCAGCAGCGCCGCGATGGTATGGAAGTTGCCAAGGTTGGCGATCATCACGCGCGCCATCGACCGGACCCGCGCGTCCTCGAGCGCGCCGAGGATGGCCGCCGGCCCGGTGTCCATCACGAAGAGCGGCTCCGAACCGGTCCAGCTGCCGGCGACGGAGCGCATCCGTGTCATCCGCCCTGGAATCTCGTCGCCGAGGAACCCGAAGCCGGTCAGCCCGATGCCGCGCTCGACCTGTTCGCGCAGGTAATCGAACCGAAAGCGGCGGTCGCTCACGCCCGGCGGCGCGGCGCCGTGGTCGAAGACGGCAACCGCGACCGCGTCGAACGCCGTGCTCACGCCGAATGCCCCCAGCGCCGTCATGAGCTCGGCGGTGTAGACGTCGCGCAGCTCCAGCCGGCGGGCGTCGCCCGCGCCACTCGGCCCGTCCACGATCCGAATGCCCATCTCCGCCACGCGTTCCAGGTCGTCATCGAACGTTCGCGCCGCGTCCGCTGTCGCATACACACGCAATCCCGCCTTTAGATGCGCCTCGACCGCCCAATGGTCGGGACCGCCGCCCATGGTGACGCCGGTCAGGACGAGGTCGACCCGGTCAGCTGTGGCCTCCTTGACCCGCTGCGCGATCAGGGCGGTTGGGGAGGGCATGATCAGCTGCACTGCGTTCTCGACCAGGGTGCCCGCCTCGAAGACGAGAACGTCCTGGGTGCCGGTGCCGACATCGATGGCGAGGATGCGAGGTCCGCTCATTCCGGCGACCTGTTGCCCGAAGCAAGCTCGGATGTGACTTTTCCGTTCATTTGATAGTCCATGCCGACCCCCGCCACCCTGGTCTGCCCAAAATGCCACGGTCCTTTAAGCGGCGAGCCCGGGCGGGAGCTCCGCTGCCGGCGCGACGGCACCCGGTATCCGATCATCGATGGCATCCCGTCGTTCATGATGCCCGTCGCGGACCCGGTGGCGCTGCCCGGCTGTGCCCTGAGCCTGATCCTCCCGGCCCTGAATGAGGCGCAGAGCCTTGACCGGGTCCTGCCCGAGCTCAAAAAAGCCCTGGCTGCGCTGGGACCGACGAACGAGGTCATCGTGGTCGACGGCGGTTCGAACGACGGGACCCAGGAGGTGGTGCGCAAGCACGAGGTGCGCCTCGTAAGCCAGACACTTCCAGGGTTCGGGGGTGCGTACCGCGCCGGTTTCGAGCAGGCGCGCGGCGAGTACGTGCTGACCCTCGACGCCGACGGCTCACACGATCCCGCCTTCCTTAGCGACCTCTGGAAAGCGCGCACCGAGGGCGACGTCGTGATCGCCTCGCGGTATGTCCACGGAGGCACGGCGGAGATGCCAGCCTGGCGCCGCCTACTGAGTCGCGTGCTGAACGTCACCTTCGGCCGGGGCCTCTCGCTGCCGGTGCGCGACCTCTCCAGCGGTTTTCGGCTCTACCACCGGCCTGTGCTGCGGGGCCTCACGTTGAAGGCCACGGACTTCGACGTGCTGGAGGAAATCCTGATCCGGGCGCTCGCAGCCGGCTATCGCGTCCACGAGATCCCTTTCCGCTATCGGGCGCGCGTCGCCGGACACAGCCACGCGCGACTGCTCAAATTCGCGCTCTCGTACCTCAAGACGTTCCTCGCGATGTGGCGGCTCCGCAATTCCATCGCCTCATCCGACTACGATGCCCGCGCCTACGACAGCGTCATCCCACTACAACGCTACTGGCAGCGGGGGCGCTACCGGGCGATCACGGGGATGGCCTCCGGCTTCACCCAGGTGCTCGACGTCGGTTGCGGTTCGAGTCGCATCCTCGGCGCCATCCCCGGCATCATCGGGCTCGACATCCAGCTCCATAAGCTGCGCTACTCGCGCCGTTACGGCAGCCAGCTCGTGCACGGCTCGATCTTCGAGCTGCCCTTTGCCGATGCCAGCTTCGACTGCGTCATCTGCTCCGAGGTCGTCGAACACATAACCGCGCAGGAGAAGCCGTTCGACGAACTGACCCGCGTGCTCAAGATCGGCGGCCGGCTCATCCTCGGCACCCCGGACTACGACCGCTGGCGCTGGCGCGCGCTGGAGTGGGTCTACGCTCGCGTCTCACCCGGAGGCTATGCCGACGAGCACATGACGCACTACAGCCGCGCGAACCTGGGCCCATACCTGCAGGGCAAAGGCTTCGAGATCGAGAGCGTCGCCTACGTCGGCGGGTCCGAGATGATCTTCAGCCTGAAGAAGCTCGCCCCCATGGCCTCCCCGGTCTCGGCCCGCCCGGTGCGCACGGCGCTGCGCCGTGCGCAAGCAGAGCGCGCCGCCTAACCGCTCGTTCGTGCCACGATCGAAAGGATGTTTCCGTCTGGGTCTTTGAACCAACAGGCTCGGACCCGATTCGGACCCAACTCCGCTACGCCGTCCTTGGTCTTCAGACCCGGAGAGTCGTAATTCTCGAACTTGACGCCGCGGCTCCGCAGATCCGCCATCGTCGCGTCGAGGTCGTCGACCTGGAAACCAGCAACGGTGCTGCGGGCAGTGCCGGCGAACGGTGACGGATAGACGATGATGAACGTCCCACGCCCGCACTCGAAACGAAGGCCGGTCGGCCTCTCCTCAACAATTGGCAGTTGGAGAGTTTCGTGATAGAACGACTTCGCCCGTGAAACATCCGCTACCGCGATAACGGCGCTCGCGTCGGCATCGGAAAGCATCTGAACCACCTCCACCGCTTCCTCTCAGCCTCGTCCGGCCGAGGTAGCGGCCGGCACGATGCCCGGAGAGTTGGCAAAATCACGCCTGACGACATCGGTGAGCCTCGTAACCGGAATCGACTGGTAGTGGTTCCGCGTCGATAACGCATCGAAGGCTTGTCGATGAGTATCCATGACGATTCCTGCCTGGATTTGTCTGGCCATACCAGGGTTCATCGGTCTCATCGCAATGGCCATGAGCCGCATTGCCGCCAGTGGTACATGCCCAACTTTTCCGGTCGATGCCGTGTCCGTTTGAAAGACCTTCACGAACTCGCTCATCGTCAGATTTTCCGGGCCGCCGACGTCGATGGTCGCGCCGCGCATCGCGGGATCGATGATCGCGAGCTCCACGAATCGGGCGACGTCCGACGTCGAGACCCAGTTGATGGGATTCCGACCGCGGCCGAACACCTGGGTTTTGCCCTTCTGCAGCAGTGGACGACCCAGGACTTCACACCAGGTCTCCATATAGGCCGACGGCCGGATGATGGTCCAGGCCAACCCGCTGCCTTTAAGCTCCTGTTCTGCGGCGTACTTCATTCGCATGAAGTCCATCGCGTGATCTGGGGATGCGTCCCAGACGGAGACCAGCACCAGGTGCTCGACCCCGGCCTCGCGGGCGGCTCGGATGAGGTTGCGGTTGCCGTCGCGATCGATCGTGGCAGGACTGCCATCCTTTGTGCCGGCGAAGCCCTGGATCGCCGAAACCACCGTCTGCGCCCCCTCGACCGCCCGTCGCACCGCCGCGTCGTCCCGGACGTCGCCCACAACGATCTCCACGCCTGCGCCGGTGAGATGGGAAGCCCGGCCACGATCGCGGGTGAGCACTCGAAGCTCGAGTCCGCGCTGCCGCAAACGAGTAACGACCTTCGTCCCGAGCCGGCCGGTGCCACCGGCCAGCAGGATCATCGCCCGACCCCCGAGGCGGCGCGCTCAGGAAGCACGCCGACCTGCACCAGGAAATTGGTGATGTCCACGACGTCCCAGTGTTCAGCGAGGCGGCCATCCCGCAGCAGGTGAATATCGACCCCGTGGGTGGTCACGCTCTTTCCGGTTGGTTGAAAGCCAAACCATTCCCCTAGATGAGTCCCACGGTTGGTCCACATCACAACGACCTTGTCACCCTCAGCGATCAGGTGCTCGATGGTGAACTCAGGATCGAAAGCGGCGCGCACCATGCTGATCCGCTGCTTCAGGCCGTTGCGGCCCTGGCTCTGTCCGGGGAAGGGGTTGTGCTCGATATGGTCTGGCCGCGCGATCTCGTCGATGACCTCGAGCCTCCCGTCGTTCCCGACTTCTTTATAGAGCCGCCGGACGGTCCGCTTGTTCTCACTTTCTGTCTCCGTCATCTGGTCCCTCCTCGCGCATGGCTGATGCCCAATCGCTGCCGCGCTCGCCTTGACGACCTCCATAATGTTGCCTGGCTGGCGCCAACGCCAGGAAACTTGCCCACCGTTTAGGTCACCGATCTAAGGCAGATCCGTAATTGAGGATGGTCGTGGAGCATAGGACCGACGACAAGCTCGGCGCCTCCCTCAGGAAGCTCCGCCTGGCGGCCGGCATGACGCAGGAGGAGCTGGCAGAGCGAGCCGGAGTCAGCGCCCGGACGATCAGCGACGTGGAGCGCGGCCTGCGGACGGGTGTACACCACGACACGGCTCGCCGCCTCGCTGCCGCCCTTGGGCTGGCCGACGAACAGCGGCGCGGGTTCGACGCCCTAGGCCGAGGTCGGAGCGAACTCCCGCAGCTGGCGCCGTCCACCGGCGTCTTGCCAACGGTGCCCACCCAGCTGATTGGGCGATCGCGCGAACTTGAGGCCATCGGCCGCATCCTTGAAGCCCCGGATGTCCGGCTCTTGACGCTCACCGGACCCGGGGGCATCGGCAAGACGCGCCTCGTCCTGGAGAGTGCACGACGCGTCCAGGGATCCTTCCCGGGCGGAGTCTACTTCGTCTCACTCGGCGAGTTGAAAGATGCGTCGCTCGTCGCGCCCGAGATTGCCAAAGCGGTCGGCATCGTCGAGACGGGCGCCAGGCTGGAGAGTTTGTTGACGGAGCGCCTTGCCGGAATCCACGCACTGATTGTGTTAGACACCTTCGAGCACCTGACGCCAGCCGCGCCTCTCGTGTACGGCCTCTTGCTCAACTCCCCAGAAACCACCTTCCTCGTGACCAGCCGTAGCGCGCTGCGCCTGCGTGGCGAGCACGAGTTCCCGGTGCCCTCCCTGGAAGTCCCGCCCCAGGCCCGCGAAGGGCACCCTGACGACATCAGCCGCTGGCCGGCTACAGCGCTGTTTTGGGAGCGCGCTCGAGCGGTGAGACCGGACCTCGAACTTGATTCTCGGACCGCCCCACTCGTGGTGGAAATCTGTCGCAAGCTCGATGGCCTTCCATTGGCGATCGAACTGGCGGCCGCGCGGGTCAAGCACCTGCCCTTGACTGCCGTGAGGGAGCAGCTCGAGCACCGGCTTCAGCTGCTGGTCGGCGGCCCACTGGACTTGCCTCAGCGGCAGCGCACGATCCGCGACACGGTGGCGTGGAGCCACGATCTGCTGGCGACCCGGGAGCAGAAGCTATTTCGACGCCTTTCGGTATTCCCCGGCGGCTGGGGCCTCACGGCGGTGCACGGGGTGTGCGGCCCCGTCGACGACGTGGGGGATGCGCTCGCGGGCATCAGCGCCCTGGTCGACCAGAATCTTGTCGTCGTCAATCGGAATCATCCGGAGGCGCGCTATCAAATGCTCGACGTCGTCCGGGAGTACGCAGCGGTGCGACTCCGCGAGGCGGGTGAAACCGACGAGGTCGCGCGGCGACATGCACTGTACTACCTGGTGCTCTCAGAAGAGGCTGAGCCCAATCTCGCTCGTGCCGGCCACAGGGACTGGTTTAGACGGCTGGATGACGAGCGGGCCAATCTCCGCCGCGCCATCGCCTGGACGATCGAGAATGGCGAGACGGTCCTTGCTCTCCGCTATACGGTGGCCCTGTGGCGGTATTGGCGCCAGCTGGGAGACTTGGCTGAGGGACGGCGCTGGTCGGATGCAGCCCTGGCTATGTCGGGCAAAACCCCTGTCTCACTCCGAGCCAAGGCGCTCTGGGCCACTGGGGCGCTGGCCTTTCCGCAAGGCGATCACCAACGCATGGCCGAACTGGCCACGGAGGGCATTGAGCTCGCTCGCCAGAGCGAAGACCCGATGGATCTCCGCAATCTCCTCACGATCGGGGGAATGGTCGCGATGTGTCAGGGCCGGTATACCGATGCGCTGGACCCTTTTCGCCAATGCATTCGTATCTGCCGCCCGCTCGGGCTGAGCTGGCAGCTGGCGACTTCGCATCTCAACCTCGGCACGGCGCTTCTGCACGCGGGCCGTACCGACGCAGCGGAGGCGACGCTCCGGGAGGGGCTGCGCCTGTATCGAGAGTTGGGCGACGAAATTTTCGCAGCTCGCGTTACCAACGTGCTGGCGCAGGCGAGTCTGGTCCGTCAGGACATCGAGGGAGCCAAAGCCTTCGCATGCGAGGCGCTCATGGTTGTGGCGGAGCAGGGTGAGCGCCAGGGGATCGCCGAAGGACTGGAGACGTTAGCTGCCGTGGCTGCCGCGCGCAATGAACCGGATCGCGCCGCCCGACTCGGTGGTGCCGCCGCCGCGATCAGAGATACGATCGCCTCGCGGCCGACTTTTGAGGTCACGATCACCGGCCCCATTGTGGAAAGGGTTCAAAGGACGGTCACCGGCAAGCGATGGCATGAGTCATGGGAGGCGGGTCGTGCGCTCAGTCCCGAGAACGCGGTGGCATTTGGCCTTGGCTGACCTCGGCGGGTAAGGGAGAGCGATCTACTCCGTACTCGCACCGATCCGCGGTTCTCGTTAGGCACGCACGCGTTGCTCGAACCGGCGCAGGATTGCTTCGGGCGTCTCGGTCATCTGGTCGACGAAATAGCCGCCGTCGAAGTCGAGGCCTTTGGCGCGGAGAAAGCCGGCGCCAGGATGACGCTTCATAACGGCAACCCCCGGTTTGAGCCGGTAGGCGAGCACCGTCCGGCCGCTCGCCTTCACAAGGGACACGGCGGCGATCTCCTCCCACGGGAGGAGCGGGCTCTTGCCGGAACGGCGAAAGACCACGCCGTCGTCGGTGAACTCGAAGCGCGGACGCACCGGGCCGCGCATGGCGACAAACCCGACAAGCGGCGCCGCGATCGCCGCCCAGCCGATGCTGCGACCGGAGAGCAGCAACACCAGGCCGCCGACCTCGGTGACGCCCGCCAGCGGGAGGAAGAGCGCCCAGGGGAAGCGCGCGTTGACGACCGTCACGCGACGACGCGGACCCCGCCTGGGACGATCTCGGCGCGCAGGACGTTGCCGCGGTGGACCTCGCCGTCCACCTCGTACCATTGGACGTCCGGCGCCTTGATCTCGACCGATCGCGCCTTGCGTTGCAGCATGCTGCTCCCGTCCGAGCGCTGTCGGACGATCCGCCAGAGCACGCCGGCCCGGTCGCCCAGGGTGCGCGGCCGGTAGACGACGATGTCGAGCAAGCCGTCGTCGATCGCGATATTTGGTCCGAACCGGAACGGAGCCGCCCCCAGCATGCCCGCGTTCACCACCAGGACGACGACCGCCGTCATCTCGATCGCCTCGCCGTCGGCGCGAATGCTGCACTCGAAGAGCGGCGCCTGTGGCAGCCACCACGCGCCGGCCACGAGATACGCCGCGCGACCCAGCCAGTATTTCAGCATCCGCGGCGTGTACCGCATCACCGTGGCATCGAAGCCGATGCCCGATGCCAGGGCGGAATAGCCGTCGTTGACGCGTACGAGGTCCACCGCACGGGTCACCGGAAAGCGCTCGAGCGCCCGCCGCGTCGCCTTCCGCCAGCCCGCAGGCAGACCCAGCTCGCGAGCGACGATGTTTGCGGTGCCTCGGGGGACGATCGCCATCGGCACATCCTGCTGGTGGGCGGCCGCCATCACCTCGGCGACCGTCCCGTCGCCACCGGCGGCTAGGACCAGCTGAAAGTCGCGGCGGCTCAGCGCCGCGCCGATCGCCTCGACGTTCAGCCCTTCGCTCGTCTCCAGTACCATGCCGTCCCAACCCACCTGCTCCGCCAGCGCGATCAGGCGGCCGCCGAAATCGCTGCCCGTTCCGATTAGCGCCGGGTTGACGACGAAAAGCGCTCGGCGCCGCTCGGCGCCGCTCACGGCATCAGCCGGCGGCTCGGCGCGTCATGCGGTCGTGCGCATCATCGAGGTGCGGATGCCCGTCGGGCTGCACGCAGAAGACATCGCCGGGGCGGCAAACCAGGCTCTCGAACTGGATCGTGGTGTGCTCGATCTCGAACTCATGCGCCAGCACTTCGCGGACCTCGGCCAGGATGTCTTGCGCCTGCGCGACCCGCTGGTCGTCGATCAGGAGATGCCCGCTCATGGCCCGGGTCTGCGCGCCGAGTGACCAGATATGCAGGTCGTGCAGATCGCGCACCCCGGGCACCCGCTTCACGGCCGTGACAACAGCGTCGGTCCGAACGTCGGCCGGCGTCGACTCGAGCAGGATGTTGACCGCTTCGGCGACGACGCGCCACGCGCTCCACGCGATCAACGCCGCGATCGCGAGGCTGAGCAGCGGGTCGATCGTCTGCCAGCCCGTAGCCACGATCACCAACCCGGCGACGATGATGCCACCGGCGGCCCAGGCGTCACCCCAGACGTGCATCAACGCGCTGCGCACCGTGAGGTCGGCCCGCATCGGCTGCAGCGACCGGGCGATGACCAGGGAGATCACGAGCCCGATCAGGGCGGCGGCCGCCATGATCCCGCCCTTCACGGCCCCCGGATGCTGCAATCGCCGAATGGATTCGACGACGATTCCGATGACGACCAGGGCCAGCAACAGCGCATTGACCAGCGCCACGAGGATCCCGACCCGCTGGTAGCCGAAGGTGCGCCGCGCACTGGCGGGCCGTTGCACTTGCGCCAGCGCGAAGGTGGAGAGCCCGAGCACCACGAGGTCGGTCACGACATGGCCGGCGTCGCTGAGCAGGGCAAGGCTGTGCGCCCAGAGTCCGCCGACCACTTCGACCACCAGCACGATCGCGGTCAGCAGGAGGGCAAGCCGCACCCGGGCCCCAGCGCCGGCGCTCACGTTGGCGAGCCGCATGGGCTTTATCTTATTGCGCATCTCAAAACCAGCTGACGACCTGGCGTTCGCGCCGGCGACCGGAGCGCGCCTCCAGTGGGAACAACTCCCGAGGACCGTCCGGCATGCCCTGGAAGCGCGGCTTGGCTCGACCGTCACCGAATCTGCTACCCAGCCCGGCGGGTTTTCACCCGGGGTCGCGGCCCGGCTCCGGCTCGCCGACGGCCGGCGGGTGTTTCTCAAGGCCATCAGCATCCATCCGAACCCGGATTCGCCGGCGATGCACCGGCGCGAGGCCCGGATCGCCGCCGCCCTTCCCGCGTTGGTGCCGACACCACGCTTGCTGTGGTCGCACGACGATGGCGATTGGGTGGCGCTTGCCTTCGAAGACATCGAGGGATGGACACCGGCCACGCCGTGGCGTACGGACGAACTCAGCCGAGTGCTCAGCGCGCTGACGCAGCTGGTCGAAAGCCTGACCCCTTCGCCGATCGCGGTGGAGACGATCGCCGAGCGCTTGCACGAACCGTTCCAGGGATGGCGAACCCTGGACCGGGCGGCCCGGACCAAACGCGAGGATCTGAGTGGGCTGCACGACTGGGCGCGGCGCAACCTGGAACGGCTGGCGCTCGTCGAATCGGAATGGCAGGTGGCCTCGGCTGGTAAGACGCTGCTGCACTTCGATCTTCGCGCGGACAACATCCTGCTGACCGCCGACCGGGTATTGGTCGTCGACTGGCCGCATGCCTCGTTGGGGGCCGGCTGGATGGAACTGCTGCAGATCCTGCCGAGCATCGCAATGCAGGGCGGACCAAAGCCGTGGGAGATTTTCGATTCGCATCCACTCGGCCGCGACGCGCCAGACCGGGAGGTCACCGCGGTGCTGGCGGCGGTGGCCGGGTACTTTACCCGTCAATCGCGGCTGCCAGTGCCGCCCGGACTTCCCACATTGCGGGCGTTTCAGCGTGATCAGGGGATCCCCGCTGTGGAGTGGCTGATGCGTCGAACCCGATGGCCGTAAGGGCTCGCGGTCGAAGCTCAGGCCATGGTGGCGGCGATCGGCAGGTAGAGCTGTCGATACTTGAGATACGGTTCCAGGTACGCATCAAGCGACGTGGCTGGCGTGGCCACCAGCGTCGGCGGCGCGGCCAACGCCGCGACTCGGTGCGCATCGGGCCAGGCGCCAAAGCCCACGCCGGCGAGCAGCGCGGCGCCCAGTGACGACGCGGACGAGGTCGCGGTCGCGAGCAATGGCTGCTCCAGGACATCCGCAAGCAGCTGACGCCAGCGTGGATCGAAGCTCCCACCGCCCGCGAGGCGCAACTCAGTGGCGGGAACGCCGGTTGCCAGCAATGCCTCCACCCCCTGCCGAACCGCAAAGGCGACCCCCTCGAGCGCGGCGCGCAGCAGATGACCCCGCGTGTGGATGAGTCGCAGGCCAACCCAGGCGCCACGGGCATCGGGATCGAAATACGGCGTGCGCTCCCCGGTGAGGTAGGGCAGAAAGAGCAGACCCTCGGCGCCGGGCGCAACGGCGAACGCCTCGTCGTAAACCTCGTCCCAGCTGGCGCGCAGCATGGTTCGAACCCATTCCAGCGCAATGCCGGCGTTCTGCATCGCGGCCATCGCGTACCAGCGATCCGGGGCAGCGGCGCGATAGAGGTGCGTGCGCCCGGTCGAGTCGATCGCGAGGCGATCACGAGGCGCGACCACCTGGGCCCCGCTGCCGATCGTCAGCTGCACCGGCCCGGGGTCGAGTAGGCCGCCGGCAATCGCGGCGGCGGCCGCGTCGGCGGCGCCAGCGACCACCGGAAGGTTGGGACGAACCCCGAGATGCTCCGCGGCTGAACCGGTCAGGATGCCGCAAATCTCGACCGACTCCCGGATCGGTGCCAGGAAATCGAGACGGAGGTCGAGCTCCTCGAGCAGGTCCTTGGCCCAGTAGTCGGTGGTCATGTCGTACAGCAGCGTGGCGGAGGCGTCGCTCGGCTCGGTCGCCACCTCGTGCACCATCCGCAAGCGCAGCCAATCCTTAGGCTGTAGCGCCCATTGCGCCCGCCGATACAGCCGGCGCTCGTGCTCTTTGAGCCAGAGCAGGGTCAGGCCGGCCATCCCCGTGGCAATGGGGTTCGCGAGCGTGCGCCGACGCTCCGGGCTCAGTTCGCTGAAGGTTGCCAGCTGCTTTCGTGTTCTCGAGTCGGCCCAGATGATCGCCGGCCGCAGCGCGTGCCCCAGCTCATCGCTGAGCACGACGCCATGCATCTGCCCCGAAAGTCCGATCGCCGCGATTTCCGCGGCGTGCACGCCAGCCGCCTCCGGGACGGCGATCGCCGCGGCCTCCCACCAGGCCTCCGGTTCAGCCTCGGCCCAACCCGGCTGCGGCGTCAGCAGCGGATACGGCGCGGACCCGGTCCCCACCACCGATCCATCGACGTCGAGGACCAGCGCCTTGAGCGAGCTCGTGCCCAGATCGATCCCGAGGAACACTCGGCGCCATGCTAGTCGGTCAGCGCACGAGCGGGCGACCGGTCGCTACGTCAGGACTTGGTGGGGATCAGGCTGTGGCCGTTCGGCGATTGCCCGGCGATGAACGGCTTCTTCTCGGTTGGCTGGATGATCTCATCGATCAGGCCATAGTCCTTCGCCATCTCCGGCGTCATGAAGAAGTCGCGCTCGATGTCGCGCTCGACCTGCTCCGTCGACCGGCCGGTGTGCTGCGCATAGATGCCGACGATGATCTCCCGCAGCCGGAGAATCTCGCGTGCGTGGATCTCGATATCCGTCGCCTGGGCGGTCCGCATGCCGCCACTCGGCTGGTGCAACACGATCTGGCAATGCGGCAACGAGAACCGCTTGCCCTTCGCTCCACCGACCAGGATCAGTGAAGCGGCACTCGCCGCCATCCCGGTGCATAGCGTGCTGACCGGCGGGTGGACATAGCGCATGGTGTCGTAGATCGCAAGTCCCGCCGAGAGTGAGCCACCCGGGCTGTTGATGTAGATATTGATCTCCTTGTCGGGATCCTCGCTGTCGAGGAAGAGCAGCTGCGCGATCACCAGGTTCGCGAGGTCGTCATCGATCTCACTGCCAAGGAAAATGATCCGGTCTCGCAGCAAGCGCGAGTAAATGTCGTAGGCGCGCTCGCCGCGCGCGGTGGTCTCGACGACGTTGGGCACTAGCGCCATGAAATGATCCTCCTTACCGGTCGAGATTGAATCCGATCCGCCGTCTGGGCGGTGTCGCCTGCGTCGCGGCCAGGTACAAGCTGAAATGCGCAACGCTGCGCAAAGCTTGCGGACGAAGGTTGGCGGTTGCAATTCGCAGCTGCATCTTGGGATCGTCAGGCCAGCTACGCTGCTGCGACATCGCCTCCCGGCTACCCAGCGCTCGTGCCAGGTCGAGGTACACGTCCGCGACCGGCACTTCCAGGGCTTTCGCAATCGCGAGCAGGCGCTCCATCGAGACGTCCTTGAGTCCCCGCTCCACTTCGGAAAGATACGCCGGAGAGAGTTCCGCAGCCTCGGCAAGCTCGGTTAGGGAGCGCTCGGCTTCCTGCCGTCGCCGGCGGAGAATGGCGCCCAGTGCGAGTCGAATCGAACTTGCATCTTCGCTGTGAGCGTAGCTCATATGCCTCGGGCGCATCATAGCAAACTTTTGATGTGCACGACGGAGGGCCTCGCGCCGTTGCATCCACCATGGCCTCCCGCATCGCCCTGCTCGGCGCCGCCAGTGCCATCGTGATCGTCCTCAGCAGCTGTACCGCGGCATCAGCGACCAAACCTACGCCCACCTCGACCCCGAGCGCCGGCGCATCGCCGTCCGCGGGTGATTCATCAACGCCAACGCCGACCACGGCCGCGACATCGTCACCAAGCGCGACGCCCACGTCGTCTGGCGTCGATCCGCTCTTCGTCCCCTCGCTGGGGGCCATCCAGATGGTTGGGCCGCGCCTCGGCTGGGCCGTCGGTTCGCACGCCATCTTCGCCACGGCGGACGGGATTCAGTGGACCAAGCGATATGCCTCGACCGAGGAATTCGTGGGCGTGGACTTCATCAGCGCGACCACCGGATGGGCGGTCGCGACTCGCTCGCTGCTTGGCACCACCGATGGTGGACGCTCATGGCGTCCACTGGGCGAGCCACCGACACCGATTCGGTCAGTGCATTTCATCAGTGCCACGTCGGGCTGGGCGATTGCCGGCGGGACCGATCCGCAGCAGATTCACGGATGGCTGATCCCACAGAATGGGGCGGCACTGGTCGTGACCAACGACGGCGGAGCGACCTGGCGGTCTCTGGGCGGGCCGTCGAACCCGCAGTCGGTCTGCTTCAGCGAAGCCGGCCAGGGATGGGTCGGGACACCCGACGGCGTGTTCGTGCTTCGAATGCTCGACAACGGGTCGAACTGGAGCCTGACGCTACCGCGGCCCGACCCGCAACCCGGTTTGCCGCAGGTCACGCTGATCGAATGCGCGGCACCGCACGCGCTCTGGGTGCTGTTCCTCGGCGGCTCGAGTGCGATGAGTCACAGTCCCTACATCGCGTACGCCACCGTCGACGGATCGACCTGGAAGGCGGTGCTGAAAGAGCCGATGACCGAGCAGGCCATCCTCCCCGGCGTGCCGGCTGGGCCGGACAGCTACCCGCCGAGCTTCAGCGTAGTCGACCCGACCGATGCCGTCTTCATCGGTGACGGGCCCGCGACCAACGTGGCGCAGTGCGTGATCGCCAGTAATGGCGGCGCGACGCTGCGTCGCACCGGGCGCATCGACAACGCGCCGGAGACCTTCGCGGCGGCTTTCACCAGCGTCACCGCGGGGTGGGTCTTGACCCGCAACGCGGGTGGGGACTACGTGATCACGGCGACCGCCGACGGCGGCTATCACTGGTCGCAGCAGTTGGCGGTCCCGCCAACCTCGGCCGGTTAGCGTCGCGGGCGACGTAGAATCCAGCACGCGGGGCGTAGCGTAGCCTGGCTAACGCGCATGCTTTGGGAGCATGAGATCCCGGGTTCGAATCCCGGCGCCCCGATATCTGTCTTCTAGCCATTCGAGCCGGGTTCGACCCTAGATTTTTGGGCGTCGACCCAAGTTCACCAGGCTGGGATGCCTCAGTCACAACTGGCCGCTAGCATCCGTCATAGGGGTTGGAGGTGTTCTTGATGAAGCAACATGTCGCGCCGTACATCAATTTTCAGGGCCATGCCCGCGAGGCGATGGAGTTGTATCACAGCGTCCTGGGAGGCAAGCTCGAGCTCTATGCCGCAGGTGAGCACGGCGCCCCGAGGCCTGCGGAGCCCGGCGACACCATCCAGCACGCACGCCTCAGCGGCGACGGCTTTCTAGTCATCGGCTCCGACGGCCACCCGAGCTACCCGCCGACCAGCGGCGACAATATCGCCATCGTCTTGGTTGGCAGCGACCGGGCTGCGATGGAGGCGTCGTTCGAGAAACTGTCCGAAGGCGGCAAGGTCAAAATGCGGCTGACAGAGGGCCCGTGGGGCGGTGCCGCCGCCTGGCTGACCGACCGCTTCGGCATCAACTGGAACCTCGACCTCGAGCCGGAGTGAGCTCCGCCGGCGAACCGGACTGGCTGGCTGAGCACTTCGAGGCTAACCGCCCGCATTTGCGCGCGGTCGCCCTGCGGATGCTCGGCTCGCCAACCGAGGCCGACGACGCCCTGCAGGAGGCCTGGATCAAGGTCAGCCGCGCCGACATCGACGGCGTGGAGAACATCGCCGGCTGGTTAACGACGGTAATTGCCCGCATCGCGTTGGACATGCTTCGATCGCGCCGCTCTCGCCGTGAGGAGCCGCTGGACCTGGCGACCATCGGGCAAGCCACGCCCGCCGAGATCGACCCGGAGGCCGAAGCGATCCTCGCGGACTCCGTCGGGCAGGCGCTGCTGATCGTCCTGGAGACGCTGGCGCCGCATGAGCGTCTGGCCTTCGTGCTGCACGACATGTTCGACGTGCCCTTCGACGAGATCGCTGGCATCGTCGGGCGCTCGCCCGCCGCAGCCCGCCAGTTGGCGAGCCGGGCTCGGCGGCGCGTTCGTGGGGCCACGGGCGGCGACGACGTCGTGCGTCGAGTGAAGGTCGTGGGCGCTTTCCTCGCCGCCGCTCGGGCGGGGGACTTTGAGCGATTGCTGCGCCTGCTGGCACCCGACGCCACCATCCGGGCGGATTCCGTCGCCGTGGCCTTGGGCTCGCCGCCGCTCACACGCGGTGCCGCCGCCGTCGCGCAGACCTTCTCCGGCCGGGCCCAAACGGCCGAGGTGGCGCTCATCGACGGGTTGCCCGGCTTGATCTGGGCGCCAGGTGGGCGGCCACGCGTGGTCTGGCAGTTTGAAATTTCGGGCGGCCGAGTAAATCAGATCGTCTCGATCGCCGACCGTGAACGTATCGGCCAGTTGGCGCTGACGCGTCGCCTCACTTAGGCCACCGAGCTGGCGATTTCACACCTGCAGGCGGAAGAGCGCCCGAGGCCTTCGTCGGAAGAAACGGCCCTGAGGTCGTTGCGGTCTCGGCCTGGTCGATGGTCCACGGCCTTGCGCGCTGTGGATCAGTGGCCGGCTGGGTGAGCGGATTCGCGAGAAGGATCCCCAGCGGCTTGCGGACAAGGCTTCGCGACTCTACGTCGACTCGGTTCTCCGCCGGACATCACGTTAAGTAAGGTTGTCCCATGGTCCCGGTGCTCGTCGCCATCGCCGCCATCAGCCTGGTCGCCTTCCTCGCCTTCCGCTGGTTCGAGCGCTATCGCTACAGCGACGCGTGGCGCACGAGCGAGTTCCGAGGCGTCGCCATCGGCCTGTTAGTGTTTCTTGGAGGCATATACGGTCATCGGGCGCCGCCGCCCCCTCAGGCAAACGTGGAGTTCGCGACCAAGGCCGATGAGCCCGAGCCCCCGAAATCAGGCGGCGCGGCGCTCCCGGATCAGGCTGCGGACGATAAAGAGTAGGTTGGCCGGCCGCTCGGCGAGCCGCCGCATCAAATACGGGTACCACTGGGTCCCATAGGGCACGTAGATTCGGACGCGGTAGCCTTCGCGCAGCAGCCGGTCCTGCAAATCGCGCCGGATCCCGTACAGCATCTGAAACTCGAACCGGTCCGGGGTGATCGCCCGCTCGCGCGCGAACTGTTTGGTCGACTCGATCAGGCTGTCGTCGTGGGTCGCAATCGCGGGGTAGACGCCGTTGAGCAATAGCTCCCGCATTTCGGATTCGTACTTTGCATCGACATCGGCCTTCTTCGCGAAGGCCACGGTGGGCGGCTCGTCGTACGCGCCCTTGACCAGCCGGACCCGGACCTTCGCCGCATTGGCGCGCAGCACGTCTTCCGGGGTCCTGTAGAGGTAGCTCTGCAGGACGACCCCGCAATTGGGAAAGCGCTGGTGCAGGCGGAGCACCAGGTCGAGGGTGCGCTGGGTGTACGGCGAGCCCTCCATGTCGATACGGACGAAGTTGTCCAGTTGCTTGGCTCGCTGCAGCACCCGGGTCAGCAGTTCCTGGCAAAGCTCGGGTGCGATGTCGAGGCCGAGTTGGGTCAGCTTGACCGAGACGTTCGCGTCGAGTTTTTCGGCGGCGATTCGCTCGAATGCCGCCAGATAGTCGTCGGTCGCGCTGCGCGCCGCCTTCTCTTCGGTGACGTTCTCCCCGAGGTGGTCCAGGCTCGCCGACCAACCGCGACGGTTGACGTCCGTGACCACCCGGACCGCATCGTCCAGGCGATCACCGGCGACGAAGCGGTAGGCAAGCGAGCTGGTGATCCGCCCACGCGTAACGAATCGCTGCAGCCCGCGCCGACGAGACAGAAAGAGAAACGATGCTCTCAGCACGTCACGCCGGTCGCTCCGACAGCAGCGCCGCGTCGAAGGCGCCGTGCACCTCCAGGGCGTTGAGCGCGCGGGCGCGATGGCTGAGCAGGTTCTTTTCCTCGAGCGACAGCTCCGCCAGGATCCGGCCGTCGGGCAGCCGGAAGATGGGATCGAAGCCGAAGCCGTGGGTTCCGCGCGGCTCGGCAGCGATCGTTCCACTCAGGATGCCTTCGCCCTCGAAGGTCTGGCCGTCCGGCAGGGCGAGCACCGCGATACAACGAAAGATCGCCGGCGGCGATTCGCGGGCTGCCGGCCCCAGCATCTGCAACAACGCTCGCACCAGCGCCGGGCCGTCACCCTTGTGTTCGGGCCCGGCAAGGCGCGCCGAGTGGATCCCCGGTTGGCCACCGAGACGCGCCACCTCCAGTCCCGAATCGTCAGCCAGCGTCGCGAGTCCGCTCAGCCGCCGCCCGGCCTCGGCCTTCTTGCGCGCGTTCTCCAGGTAAGTCGCGCCGTCCTCTTCGACATCGAAGACGATGCCTGCCTCGGCCGGCGTCACCAGCTCCATCGGCAAGTCGGCGAGGATCGAACGGATTTCTGAGAGCTTGCCCTCGTTCTGTGTGGCGAGCAGCAGCCGGTTCAGCGCAGCTTCAGCGCCTTCTTCTGCGCGTCGACCAGCTCGGCCGCGCCCTTGACGGCGAGTTTGAGCATCTGGTCCATCTCTTCCTGCGCGAAGGGCTC
>Ga0207684_10000319_pt1 | contig 68429 bp, 52 predicted proteins | sample KBSK5501metaG_FD_184342 | JGI IMG/M metagenome (GOLD analysis project Ga0207684, IMG submission 184342) | Corn, switchgrass and miscanthus rhizosphere microbial communities from Kellogg Biological Station, Michigan, USA - KBS K5-50-1 metaG... | ecosystem: Host-associated > Plants > Roots >...
ATGGAAACGCCGAAGGCGTTCGCTAATGGAAACGCCGAAGGCGTTCGCTAATGGAAACGCCGAAGGCGTTCGCTAATGGAAACGCCGAAGGCGTTCGCTAATGGAAACGCCGAAGGCGTTCGCTAATTGCAGCCCAGGGTTGGAGCGCAGCGACAACCCTGGGTTAACGCGAAAAATAAAATTCTTTAACCCTGAAAGGGTTTCACTTTCAATCCCAAACGTAACGCTCGTCGTAATCAACTCCGTACGCTTTCAAAAACGCTCGGTACTCATCCTGAAATGTCACTCGCTTGTGGTGTTGCTCCTGGTTCTCAATATAACGAATCACCTCAGCAAGATTGGATTGACTTACGGAGAACGCCGCATAACCACCTTGCCAGTGGAACTTCGAAAGCTTCCGTGAAGCTTCTTTGATCCAACCTGAAGACGTCCTTTTCACTTCCTTCACCACCTTAGCTATCGGTAAGGTTCGCGAGAGAGCGAATAGCGCGTGTGCGTGATCTTCGACGCCACCGACGATCAGCGTTTCGCAACCGTGGTTTCGCAGCATCTCCGCGAGGTATGCATGCATTTCAGCGCGTAAGACCTTATCAGTTAAAAACGGGAAGCGGTTTTTCGTTGAGAAGATGAGGTGCGTCCATAGACGCGCAAGAGATTGAGCCATAGTGAGGCGGCCTCCTATTTAGTTTTTAACCCTTTCAGGGTTGGGCCGGAGTCTAGCATTGATTACCCAGGGTTGTCGCTTGCGCTCCAACCCTGGGCTGGAATTGGCGAACGCCTTCGGCGTTAATAAAGCGTGGCCGTAAAACGCCTGCGAAGCGTCGCCGTAAAACGCCTGCGAAGCGTGCAGCAAAACGCGTTCGGCGTTTTGTGCTTTTTGTGCCTTTTTGTGGCCCAACCTTATACCAAGGTATAGGGTTGGGATACCTCCGTATAATAGATTTCCAACCCGCGTGCTCGTAATCTGTTACCGAAATGAACAGCGCAGCCACACCGAATGATTCCACGAAGTCGCCAGTTGGGATACCGAGAAGTCCGTTGATCTCTATTGTCGATGACGACGAATCAGTACGTCAGGCGCTCAAGAGCCTGCTCGACTCGGTGGGGTTTCACGCTGAGACGTTCGCCTCCGGAGAAGAGTTCTTGAATTCTCGTTACCTCTCCGAGACTGACTGTCTAATTGCCGATGTGCGGATGCAGGGAATGAGTGGCCTCGAATTGCAAGATCGTTTGAAGGCCGCCAATTCCTCCATTCCGATCATCTTCATTTCCGCCCATGACGATGGTGACGCGCGGACTCGTGGCTTGCGCGCCGGAGCTGTTGACTTCCTCCAGAAGCCGTTCAGCGAAGACTCATTGCTCGGGGCGATCAGCGTTTGTCTGGATAAGGCTTAAACGAAAAGGGGGATGTGTCATGTTACAAACTGGTATTTATTCAAACTATCAAACCTTGCCGGCAGTTCGCGGCATCTGTCTTCGGCGAGAAGAAATTGCCAAACCTTTAACCGGCGATCTTTCCGTGCTTTATCCCCAATCTGTTTTGAAATCAAGCGATGGTATTGGCTGGCAGAACGTCCGTGCAATTCATTTTCGTCACAACTCGAGCGACGTCGTAATTCCGTCTTCGGATGATCACTGCGTGGTGCTCAATCTCGGCGCTCCGCTCTTCATAAATGTATATCCTGGAAAACGAAGGTTCGAGGGAACGATACTCTCGAGCGAGGTGGCAATCATTCCGGCGGGATCGTCGTGGGCTTGTCACTCTGAAAGCGCAGAGTCGCAAACGATGTTGCTTTTGTATCTGCGACCACTCTTCGTACGTTCGGCAGTCGCAGAGTTTAACTTTTCACTCAACGAGGTTGGTCTAACTCCGCAAATCGGTTTCAAAGACAAGCACATTTGCCACGTGGCGATGTCGCTCTTGCACGAGCTGAACGAAGCCAACGTTGTCGGCCGGCTTTACGCCGACTCTCTGGCGACCGGCGTCGCCATTCAACTCGTCCGGCGCTACAGCTCGCTGAAAGATGTTCATGTCGGTCATGGTGGGATGGCCCCTCACAAATTGCGAAAAGCGGTCTCCTTGATCGATCATCATCTATCTGACGAGGAAGAAGGACGCGTGGCACTGCGTGGCGTTGCGAGCGAAGTCGGCATGAGCTATTTTCATTTTTCGCGCGCATTCAAGCAGTCGATGGGAATGACTCCCACCAACTACATTGCCGAGCGCCGGATCGAACGCGCGAAGAGGATGTTGGAGGATACTGAGCTGCCAATATCTGAAATTGCGTTGCGCTCAGGCTTCTCGAGTCAAAGTCACTTTACCACCGCCTTCCGCCGGCTCGCAGGCGCTACACCGAAAGCCTTCAGAGCGGCGCTCTAACGAGTTGGCGCTTGATGAAGAAGAAACTAAAGCTGGGCCACTTGCTTCGACCTCACCGAGCAATGCTGGCCATCGCCTTCATTGCGGTGCTGGGTGAAACCGTCACTGACTTACTCGAACCCTGGCCACTGAAAATCGTCTTCGACTACGTTTTTGGAACGAAGAAAATGCCGTCGTGGATGGCGCGCATGCTCGGTTCCACATTCAGCGTCGATAAAGTCGGTATTCTTCACTTCGCAGTTCTGTCCGTGATAGTCATCGCCGTGATTGGCGCGGTCAGTGCCTACGCTGAAAAGTACTTAACGACGTCAGTAGGTCAGTGGGTGATGCACGACCTGCGTCGTATTCTCTATCATCACATTCAACGACTCTCTCTCGCGTTTCACGATCACAAACCGACCGGCGACCTGATTAGCACTGTTACGACCGACATCGAAGCGATTCAGGATTTCATCTCGCAGGCACTGTTGGGCATCGTAGTGAGTGTGCTCACGCTCGCGGGCATGCTTGTTGTCATGTTTTATCTCGACTGGCGCTTCACCCTGATTGCACTTTCGATAACGCCGATTCTGTTCGTTGTCGTCTACACATATACGCGCCGCATCAAACAAGCTTCTCGTGCGCTGCGGAAGAAGGAAGGCGAGGTAGTCTCAGTAGTTGAAGAAGTGCTCTCTTCGATCCGAGTGGTCAAAGCTTTCGCGCGCGAACGTTACGAGCAGGAACGTTTGGAACAGCAGAGTCTGGAGAGTGTCGAGATGGCACTTGCGGCACGCAGTCTCAAGGCAAAGCTGGCGCCGGTTGTGCAGGTCATTGTCGCGGCGGGAACGTGTCTGGTCCTTTGGTATGGAGTGAACCTGGTGCTGACAGGAAAGATGACGCCAGGCTCGTTGCTGGTCTTTCTTCTTTACCTCGGCAAGATGTACAAGCCGATGCGCGACCTCTCGAAGATGACTGACACGGTATCGAAGGCTGGCGTCGGTTATGAACGGATACGCGAAGTGATCGAAACCGAAGATGAGATACGCAATCTTCCCAATGCGAAAAAAGCACCTGATTTTAGAGGCGAGATTGAATTCGATCACGTGTCTTTCGCCTATACCGCAGGTTACGCGACGTTGAGTGATGTTAGCTTCAAGGTGGAGGCTGGACAGGTTGCGGCGCTGGTTGGTCCAACAGGTGCCGGCAAAAGCACGATCGCGAGTTTGATTGCGCGCTTTTACGACCCGCAGAGCGGGGCCGTGAGGATCGATGGTATGGATGTGCGTAACTATAAGATCAAGTCGGTCCGCAGGCAGATCAGTTTTGTCTTGCAGGAGACGATGTTGTTCCGTGCACCTGTCTGGCAAAACATCGCTTATGGCAAACCGGAAGCCTCACGCGAGGAGATACTCCGCGCCGCCAAGTTGGCGAATGCCGATGAATTCATCAGAGACATGCCGCAGCAGTACGACACGATGCTTGGTGAGAAGGGTGCCACGTTATCCGGTGGGCAACGTCAGCGCATCGCGATCGCGCGTGCGGTGATTCGGAATGCTCCGATTCTGATACTTGATGAACCGACGTCCAATCTCGATGCGGCGTCAGAGGAGTTGGTGTTCGAGGCCTTAACGAGATTGATGGAAGGCAGGACTGCGATCGTGATCGCGCACCGCCTGGCCACTGTGCGACGTGCTGATGTGATATTCGTTCTGGACCACGGCACGCTCGTCGAGCAAGGCACGCATGCCACGTTGCTCTCTGCTGAAGGGTTGTATTCTCACCTTTACCAAATCCAATTTCAGACAACAGCGGGGGCAAGCCACCCTTCCTGACTTGTTCTTATTTGCGAAGTCAAAATTCTAGTGCACCCGATTCAAGAAACAACTACTCAGCTAGAACAAGTCGGGAAGAGGGGGCTTGCCCCCGCTGTCGGGTTCGCGGATCAAGGGCTGGGTTTGGGGGTTGGTTGTGGCTTTTGTGCTTCTTTGTGGCTAAGTTCTTTTGGTGAAGGAAGCTGTGTATCGTTCCAACCGCCGCCAAGCGCCTTGATCAATTCCACACTCGCAGTCATCTGCTGCATCTGCAAATTAACCGCGGTGCGTTGATTCGTTAAGAGCGTTGTCTGCGCGGTAATGACGTTCAGATAACTATCGATTCCGGATTTGTAGCGATCCGTGGCGAGCGACAGCGTTCGCTGTGCCGAAGCCACAGCCGCGTTCTGCTCTTCGAGCTCGCGTGAAAGAATCCTGAGCGCGGCGAGGTTATCTTCAACCTCCTGAAAAGCTGTCAACACAGTCTGGCGATAGTTCGCGACTGTTGCATCGTACTGCGCACGAGCGACATCCGTGGCCGCCGCACGTCTGCCTTTATCGAACAACGTTTGACTCAACGTTGGACCAAGCGAAAAGAAGCGCGCCGGCCAGGTAAACCAACTAGCGATCGACGTACTCTCGAATCCACCCGTCGCGCCTAATGTGAGCGATGGATAAAAGGCGGCTTTCACAACACCGATCTCCGCGTTCGCTTCCGCGACGCGACGCTCGGCAACGGCGATGTCAGGACGCCGCTCGAGCAGTTGCGACGGAACACCGATCGGAATCGCCGGCGGCTGCGCTCCAACTGGCAAAACAGGAATTGAGAACGTCGACGCCGGCTGACCAGTCAACAGTGCGATCGCATGTTCGAGTTGAGCACGTTGAATACCGAGATCAGTGGCCTGCGCTTGTGTTGTTTCCAACTGAGTTTCCGCTTGCGCCACGTCCTGGTCGGAAGCGATCCCGGTTTGAAAACGAACGCGCGTCAGCTCCAGTTGTTGTTGATAACCGGCAATCGTCGTGTCGAGTAAACGCTTCTCAGCATCGACCGAGCGAAGCTGGTAATAGTCAAAGGCTAACTCCGCCTCGACACTCAAACGCACGTTTTCGAGATCAGCGGCCGTGGCCTGTGCTTCAGACGTACTCGCCACAACGGTGTTACGAATTCGGCCCCAGAAATCCGGTTCCCATGACGCATCAAACGGCAGCGTGTAATTAACGCTTTGGCGCCCCGGCGAAACGTTTGAATGAGTCGCCGCACCAGACTGTCGCGATACGATGATCGACGGACTTGTAGTCACCGTCGGGAAGTACTGCGAACGAGACTCGCGAATCACAGCACGCGCGGCGCGAAAGTTTGCATCTGCGAGAGCGATGTTCTGGTTGGAGATGTTGACCTGCGCTTCGAGAGTATTCAACTGCGGATCATTGAACATCTCCCACCAGTTGCCGCGAATCACGGAATCGTTTGGCCGCGCGAATTTCCAGTCGTTGGTCTCTTTGAAAGTGTCAGGCGCGATCTCCTTGTAAGCCGGTGGTGTCGCAACAGATGGCTTCACATACTTCGGCGCTTTGTCGCAGCTTTTGAACAGGATGAGACCAATCAACGAAACGGCCAGAATTTGAAAGTAACTAGGCATTGCTCAATTCACGTCCTCTTCGCAAAGAAGCGGCCAAAGCGCTAAACCGATCCAGATACAGATAGACCACCGGCGTGGTAAACAGCGTCAGCATCTGACTGACTAGCAATCCGCCGATGATCGAGATTCCTAAAGGCCGGCGGAGCTCGGAACCAGTTCCAGTGCCGAGTGCCAGCGGCAATGCGCCCAGCAGCGCGGCCATCGTCGTCATTAATATTGGACGGAACCGCAACATGCACGCCTGAAAGATCGCATCACGCGAGCTCTTCCCTTCACCGCGTTCAGCGGCCAGCGCGAAGTCGATCATCATGATCGCGTTCTTCTTCACAATGCCGATCAACAGAATGATGCCGATCAAAGCGATCAAGCTGAGATCCATTCGCGCGAGCAACAGTGCCAGCACTGCACCAACGCCAGCCGATGGCAGCGTCGACAAGATCGTGATCGGGTGAATGTAACTTTCATAAAGAATGCCGAGAACGATGTAGACGGCCAGCAACGCAAAGACAATTAACAACGGTTCGCTTGCCAGCGACGATTGAAACGCCTGCGCTGTGCCGGAAAAGCTGCCGTGGATCGTCGCCGGCATACCGATGCTCTGCTCTGTTTGATTGATCACCTGCACTGCATCGCTGAGTGCCACACCCGGCGCAAGATTGAATGAGAAAGTCACCGCGGGAAACTGGCCTTGATGGTTAACCGCCAGCGGCGCCGTGGCGGGTTCATAATGCGCAATCGCACTCAACGGCACGACGCCGCCATCAGCCGAGTGCAAATAGATCTCTTTCAGCCCTTCGGGACTCTGCCAGAATCGCGGTTCAACTTCCATCACGACGTGGTATTGATTCAGTTGCCGGTACATCGTCGAAACCTGTCGCTGTCCAAACGCATCGTAGAGCGTTGCGTCGATCTGTTGCGGCGTGATTCCCAACCTTGCCGCCGTCGCGCGATCGTAAACAAGTGAAGCCTGCAACCCGCTGTTCTGCTGATCGCTGTTCACGTCAGTGACAGTCGCGACCTTGCGTAACGCTTGCAGCAGGATCGGCCCCCATTTAACGAGGTCGTCGAGATTCTCACTCTGGATCGTGTACTGGTACTGTGCGTTACCACCTCTCCCACCGACGCGCAGATCCTGCGTTGCCTGCAGGAAGAGCGATGCTCCTTCCACCGTTGCGAGTTGGCGACGCAGACGGCGAATGATTTCATCAGCACTAACGCCGCGCTGTTCGAGTGGCTTCAACGAGATGAACATCCTTCCAGTGTTCGTAGTTGTGCCACCGCCGCTGCCGGTAAACGCCACCACATTAGCTACAGCCGGATCAGCCCTGACGATATCGACGAAGCGGACCATTCGTTGTCTCATCGCGGTAAACGATGCATCTTGCGCGCCTTGAATACCTCCAGCCAATCGACCCGTGTCCTGCTGCGGAAAGAATCCTTTCGGCACGATCGCGATCAGATAGACATTCACGCCGACGGTGAGCAGCAGCAGTAACAACACCGGCGCGGGATGCCGCAGCACCCACGTCAGACTTCGTTCGTACAAACTTAGAACCCGCACGAACAGTCGCTCAGTCGCGCGATAAAGTCGTCCGTGCTGTTCTTTAGCCTTCAACAGTCGCGAACACATCATCGGCGTGGTAGTCAGCGATACGACGAGGGAAACAAGAATCGCGACCGACAGCGTGACCGCGAATTCGCGGAAGAGACGGCCAACAATGCCGCCCATCAACAGCAGCGGAGTGAAGACTGCAACCAGTGAAATACTAATCGAGAGCACTGTGAAACCGATCTCCTTCGCGCCGAGCAAGGCCGCTTGTAACGGACGCATTCCCTCCTCGAGATGGCGAGTGATGTTTTCAATCACGACGATCGCGTCGTCCACGACAAAGCCCGTCGAGATCGTCAGCGCCATCAGTGAGAGATTGTCGAGGCTATAGCGACACAGATACATCACGCCAAAAGTGCCGATGAGTGAGACAGGAACGACCACCGCCGGAATGAATGTCGCGCGCGGGTTTCTCAGAAAGACAAAAACCACCATGATGACGAGAGAAATCGAAATCAACAGCGTGCGTTCCACTTCCCTCACCGAAGCGCGAATCGTGGTGGTTTGGTCCATCACAACTGTGAGATTGATGGCTGAGGGGATCGAAGCTTTCAGTTGCGGCAACGCTGCGCGAACGCCGTCGACTGTGTCGATGATGTTCGCGCCCGGCTGGCGAAATACGATCACGAGCGCGCAGGGCTTTCCGTTTGCTAGTCCGGCGGAGCGCAGGTTCTCGACAGAGTCCTGCACGTTCGCGATGTCTGACAATCTGATCGCGGCGCCGTCGTGGTATCCGACAATCAGCGGCCGGTAGTCGACGGCTTTCAGCAGTTGATCGTTCGTAGCCAAGTCCGAAGTCGTCGTTTCGTTTGCAAGCTGGCCCTTAGCAAGGTTTGCGTTTTGCTGGCTGAGCATGTTGCGAACGTCTTCAAGGCCGAGACCAGTTGCATTCAACTGCGTCGGATTAACGTCAACGCGCACTGCGGGCAACGAGCTTCCACCAACCACAACCTGGCCCACGCCCTGAATCTGCGAAAGCTTTTGTTGCAGGACGGTGGTTGCGGCGTCGTAAAGGTGACCTTGATCGTAAACATCGGAGGTCAGCGCCACGATCATGATCGGCGCATCGGCCGGATTTACTTTGCGATACGTCGGATTGTTGGGAAGATTAGCCGGCAGATAACCGCGCGCGGCGTTGATAGCTGCCTGTACGTCTCTCGCAGCCGCGTCGATGTCTCTGCTCAAATCAAACTGCAACGTCACGCTCGTCGAACCGAGATAACTCGCGGACGTCATCTCCGTCACGCCTGCGATGTGGCCCAACTGGCGCTCGAGCGGCGTGGCAACTGACGAGGCCATGATCTCCGGGCTCGCGCCAGGTAAGTTCGCCTGCACTGAAATCGTCGGAAAATCGATCTGCGGCAGTGGTGAAACAGGCAACAGCTTAAAAGCAACGGCGCCTGCAAGAGCAATCGCCGCAGTCAACAGCACTGTGGCCACAGGCCGGTGAATAAATGGCGACGACAGACTCATAACGGCTCCTCGACGACTTTGTTACTCGTGACTTGTCTGTTACGAAGAGCTGAGATCTTCTTCGCAACTTTGTCGAAGAAGAGATAGATCACAGGCGTGGTGTAGAGCGTGAGCAGTTGACTCAACATCAGACCACCAACCAGCGTGATGCCGAGTGGTCGTCGCAACTCCGAACCGGTTCCTGAACCAAACGCCAGCGGCAGCGCGCCCAGAAGTGCCGCCATCGTCGTCATCATGATCGGGCGAAAACGCAGCAGGCATGCCTGGTAAATTGCTTCTTCAGGATCTTTGCCTTGATGACGTTCAGCGTCGAGCGCGAAGTCGATCATCATAATCGCGTTCTTCTTCACGATACCGATCAGCAGGATGATGCCGATGATGGCGACAACCGTCAGTTCCGATCGAAAAATTAGCAGCGCGAGAATTGCTCCTACACCCGCCGATGGCAGCGTCGACAAAATCGTGAGCGGGTGAATGTAGCTCTCGTAAAGAACACCCAGCACGATATAAACGGTAACTATCGCGGCGAGAATCAGCAGTGGCTCGTTTGTCAACGACGCCTTGAACGCCTGCGCAGTGCCTTGAAACGAAGCCTGCATGCTGGCTGGCATGTTCAGTTCTGTTTGGACTTTTTCGATTGCCGTCGTTGCTTCGCCTAGCGACGCGCCTTTGGCCAGATTGAACGAGATCGTCACCACCGGAAATTGTCCTTGATGATTTATCGCCAGCGGCGCCGTTCCTGATTCGAAGTGCGCAAACGTGCTGAGTGGCACTGAAGTGCCGCTCGCCGAATGAACGTAAATGTCCTGCAACTTCGCCGGATTGTTTTGAAAGTTCGCCATCGTCTCGAGGATCACGTGATATTGGTTCGACTGCGTAAACAGGGTCGAGATCTGGCGTTGTCCGAAGGCGTCGTAAAGTGTTTGATCGATCTGCTCGGGTGTGATTCCGAGCCGTGAAGCAGTCACGCGATCGATCACAAGCGTGGTCTGCGCGGCGCCGGTTTGCTGATCGGTTGCGACGTCCTGAAGTTCAGGAAGATTCTTTAAGCCAGAGACGAAGCGAGTGGTCCACGCGTTCAACTCGTCGGCATTGGGATCCTCCAACGTGTATTGATACTGAGTTCGACTCACTCGATCTTCAACCGTCAGATCCTGCACCGGTTGCATGTAAAGCGTGATGCCATCGATAGACGCGAGCGCGCTCTGCAAACGGTTCATCACTTCAGTGGCATCGATCTTCCGCACGGCCAGTGGTTTGAGATTGATGAGAATGCGCCCGCTGTTGAGCGTTGTGTTGGTGCCGTCGACGCCGATGAACGACGAAAGACTGTCAACCGCGGGATCTTTAAGAATGACTTGCGTGAGTTCCTGTTGCTTCTGGGCCATCGCCGGGAATGAAACTCTTTGCGACGCTTCCGAGATGCCCTGAATTACACCGGTGTCCTGGACCGGGAAGAATCCTTTTGGCACGACGATGTAGAGCCAGATCGTGAGCACAAGCGTGGCCGCTGCGACCAGCAGAGTTATCACGCGGAACTTCAATACCCAACGCAGAGTCTCGCCGTAGAAATCGATCACCTTTTGAAACAAACGCTCGGATGCGCGATAAAACCGTCCCTCTTCACGATCCGATCGTTGGTGAAGCAATCGCGAGCACATCATCGGCGTCAGCGTCAGTGAAACAACCGCTGAAACAAGAATGGTCACGCTCAACGTGATGGCAAACTCACGGAACAAGCGACCGACAATGTCGCCCATAAATAGCAGTGGAATCAGCACGGCGATCAAGGAGATCGTCAACGAGACGATCGTGAAACCGATCTGCTCGGCGCCTTTGAGAGCCGCCTGCATCGGCTTCTCACCTTCTTCGATGTAGCGCACGATGTTTTCAATCATCACGATCGCGTCGTCCACGACGAAGCCGGTCGAAATGGTGAGCGCCATCAGAGTCAGGTTGTTGAGGCTGTAGCCGACGAGATACATCACGGCAAGCGTTCCAACGAGCGAGAGGGGAACAGCAACGCTCGGAATGATCGTCGCCGAGAGGTTTCGCAGGAATAGAAAGATCACCATCACGACGAGCGCGACAGTCAACATGAGTGAAAACTGTACGTCCTTGACTGAAGCCCGAATGGTTACTGTGCGATCGGTAAGTACTGACACCTGAACGGCCGGCGGCAGTGTAGTTTGCAGTTGCGGCAGGAGTGCCTTGATGCGATCGACGACCTGAATGATGTTTGCGCCGGGTTGTCGCTGGATATTGACGATAACCGCGGGCACATTGTTCATCCACGCTGCCTGCCTCACATTCTCGGCGCCGTCAATTACTGACGCCACATCAGAAAGCAGCACCGGCGCGCCGTTCCGATAGGCGACGACGATCGAGCGATAATCTTTATCTGAGAGAATTTGATCGTTGGCGTCGATCTGATACGACTGTTGCGCTCCATCGAAGTTTCCCTTCGCCTGGTTAACGCTGGTTTGCTGAAGTGCGGTTCGCACGTCCTCAAGACTGATGCCGTACGATGAAAGCGCTGTCGGATTTGCCTGAATGCGAACGGCCGGCTTCTGCCCGCCGCTGATACTCACCAGCCCGACGCCCGACAACTGCGAAATCTTTTGGGCCAGGCGCGTGTCGGCAAGATCTTCGATCTGCGTTAACGGAATTGAGTTTGACGTCAATGCCAACGTGAGCACCGGCGCATCAGCAGGATTCGACTTGCTGTAGATCGGCGGCGCGGGCAGATCGCGTGGCAGGAAATTCGATGCGGCGTTGATCGCAGCCTGAACTTCCTGTTCGGCAACGTCGATGTTCAGATCGAGCGAGAACTGCAGCGTGATGATCGAGCTGCCGCCTGAGCTCGTCGAAGTCATCTGGTTCAGTCCCGGAACTTGTCCGAACTGTCGTTCGAGCGGTGCGGTAACGGCTGAGGCCATCACGTCGGGACTCGCGCCTGGATAAAACGTTATTACCTGGATCGTTGGATAATCGACTTCGGGCAACGCAGAGACAGCAAGCTGTCGATACGCGACAACGCCAGCCAGCAGTATCGCGGCCATTAAGAGCGAAGTGGCAACTGGTCTCAGGATGAACGGTCGAGATGGACTCATCGGCCGGCCCTCACGTTGTCAGACCCGCGGCGCACCGATACTTTCACCCCGTTTTGTAACTTGTCGAAGCCGTCAACCGCGATCACGTCGCCGGCTTTCAATCCTTCAACCGCGGTTACGTCGCCATCCGTCGTGCCTGCCGAAACAGTTTGCATTGCCACTGTTTGATCCGGTTTCACGACGTAGACGAACGAGTCCTGCGCGTTGCGCTGAATCGCAGCGGTGGGAACGAGAATCACTCCGCGTTGAGTAGTCACCAACAAGCGCGCGTTCACAAACTGATTGGGAAAGAGCGAGTTGTCGCGATTGGGGAACGTTGCTTTGAGCTTGATCGTGCCGGTGGTCGTGTCGATCTCGTTGTCGAAAGTGAGCAAGGCGCCGGAAGAGATCCTGGTTTGCTGAGTGCGATCAAAGGCGTCGACTGAGAGCCGGTTGCCGTGACCAAGTTGCTGGCGGATCTGTGGCAGATAGTCCTCAGCCACGCTGAAGAGCACGTTGATCGGTTGCAGTTGAGTGATTACCAGCAGGCCATTGGCATCGGAAGCATGAACGATGTTGCCTGGATCGACCAGACGCAAGCCGACGCGTCCGGAGATAGGCGAAGTGATGTGGCAGTAACCCAGTTGGACTTTGATATTGTCTATCTGTCCCTGGTCGTTTTTTATAATACCTTCGTACTGATGAACCGTGGCGAGTTGTGTGTCGAGCTGTTGTTTCGGAACCGCGTTCTTGCTGTAAGCGACTTGATAACGGCTCAGATCGAGGTTGGCATTTTCGAGCAACGCTTTGTCGCGTTCATACTGGCCTTGCGCCTGCGTCAATTGTGCTTGAAACGGACGTGAATCGATCTCGGCGAGGACGTCGCCCTGATGCACCATCTGGCCTTCGCGATAGTTGACGCTCATCAGTTGCCCATCAACACGGCTCTTCACAGTCACTGTGTAAAGCGGTTCGACCGAACCTAGCGCGTTGATATAGACGCCGATGTTTCCCTGCTGGGCTACCGCAGTTGCGATTGATACTCCGGGTGGGGATGGTGGTGGTTTGTAGGCCGCGGCAGTTTTACTTCCTCGATAACGAATGATCAGAAACCCTGCCAGTGCAACGAGCACAAGAAGGACGAGCATGATCCAGACTCGACGTCTCCGCCCGCGGTGGACTTCCACTGTTGTGGACGGCAACTCGTCCGCAACGGGAGTTTCAATCTCTTCTGCGATCTGCTCGTCCATCGCAGAAGATGTTAAGCAATATACGGGCCTGCTTCTTCTAGCTGTTTGCTTAGCTTGTCAGCATGTTGCGCCAGGGAGAAAAGATTTAGCCGCGGATTTAGCGGATTCACGCGGATAAAGAATCTATCTGCGTGAATCCCGTAAATCCGCGGCTAAAAAAGTGTGGGTGGGACCGCCCCGTGAGCCCTCTTCTTGGTCCACCCACACTCCAAACACAGGGATTTCCCCCCTTGCTCGCTTCGAAACCCTGTGTCTACTTGAAGAACATCCTCCTGACTAACAAACACCGGCAGCTTAGATGCACGCGACTTATATTTCTTTCAGCTTCTTGTCGCTTTTATCAGCCATTTGCTGTAGCGAGAGTCCCTGATCGAGATCTCGATAAAATTCCTGTTCACCACCCTCGAAGTGATGACCACTGGCTTTAACTTCGTAAAGCCGCTTGGAGGCCGGCGTGGCAGCGTAAAGCGATCTTGCCTCGCTGAGCGGCGCCGTACTGTCGTCAGTGGCATTCAGAAAAACAATCGGCGTCTGATTGAGTTGCTTGAGATATTCATGTACGTCAAAAACTTTTTCGTGTGGCGTTTTGTGCGTGATGTAGATAACTGCGTCCGTTGGCTTCCACGCCAGTTCGCCATACATCGGCAGACTGATTGCCACGACCCTGCTCACTGGATAAGTGAACTCCGGCTGCGAGGCTACGATCACGCTGTAGCCCGCGCCGAGTGACCAGCCCGCCAGGACCACAGGCGCTTTAGCATTGATGCCCGATTGCGTCAGCGCCACTCGCGCTATTTCGTCGAAATCGCGTGTGAGATCTTCCGGCGAAACGGGTTTCTGCGGAGTCGCAAACTTCACGAGATAGTCCTTCGCATCGATGCCAACGACAGTGACTCCACCCGCGGCAATGTGCGCTGCGATATCCGCACAGAATGGACTCCAACCTCCATCCCCGCTGGTAAAAAGAACCAGCCGCTGGTTAGTTGCACTCTGCTGTTGATACACCTGGAATTCGAGCGCCGGCCCATTGCGAATCGTCGCTTGAAAGTTTGAATGCTTGACCTCGTGGGACAATTCTTCGTGAGTCACGTGATGGTAGAACCTGTGATACCGCCTCACTGCGAATGCGACAGCAATGCCGATAGCAACAACAAACGCCAGGATCAATAACAGCCAAACGCGGTTACGACTTTTAATCCTCTGAATCACCGCACCGCTCCCATGCTCTGCGTGTCGCGCATCCACGTGACCGCATTGCCAAGCGCCGCATAGAATTCATCGCGGGCACCGCTAAACCTGTGATTACTCGCCTTGATGAGCACGTACTTTTTCGGATTCCTGGCGGTTTCAAACAACGCGTTCCCGACTTTTGGCGGGCTGGCTGTGTCAGACGTGCTCTGGATCATCACGAGCGGCACCGGTGCAATCTGGCCCATCACGTTTTCGCTGCGAAATCCGTAGAGCGCCTTGCTGTCATGATTGAGATTCACGTAGTTTCCGCCAACGCCACTGACGAGCTGGTTTTGTTTAGGCAGTCCAATCGAAATGATTCCCGCCCAATTAGCGCGTGTCTCAACGTCAGACCCAACTGCGATGGCAAAGCCGGCGCCGAGTGACCAACCATAAACGTAAACTGGCGTTGCCGGATCGTCCTGCGCGTAAACGCGCAGTGCTTTTGCAATATCGGCGTAATCACGTGCGAGCTGGTTAATTGTTAGTGGACTCTCCACCGAAGAAAACTCTCGCAGGTAAATTTTCGAATCAATTCCCGCGACTGCAAAACCCATGTGGGCCAACTCTTCCGCAGTGCGCGGCGCGAGTCCGCGCCATCCACCGTCGCCACACGCGTAGATCGCCGGCACGGCAGCCTTGTCCTCTTTTGGTCGATAGAAGTGCACTGTGAACTGTTGTCCTCTTACCGGCACGTCGCGGTCCTCTTGCACCACGTCGGCCCACGTCTTGGCGTCGTCAGGATCGTAGTGATCCGGATCTTGAGCCGAAACGCGGATCGACGACGCTACCAGGAAGAGGAAAGCAATGCCCAACAAAAACCGATGACGATTGAAGCAGCGTGTTTCCATGTCTTGACTCGTTGTTGAAAACCTCCCTGTCCTAAAAATCTTCCAATACTGGTTGCGTTGCGCACGTGAATCACGGCGTAAAGCATGCCGAGCGAAAGCCGTCGTTGATTGAAACAAAAATATCGCGGCTCCCACGCATGCGGGTGGTACTTCGCTTTGTAGCGATACAGCAACTTGAAGTCGTAACTGAAGTTGACGCGCTGGTAGATGAACCGCATGACTCGCGTCAGCAGTGGGTGGTCCACCAGATCTGGATCGTCGAGCAGCGCCAGTGGCGCAAGTCCCATCGACGCCATTTCGTATCCTTCTTCGCGCAGCAGGCGAAGAATCTCAGCAGTAAGGAGCTCCATCGTCCCGCGTACAGCGTCCGAGCGGCGGCGTGTCACGTCGAGATAGAAACCATTTCGACCATAGATCGGTTCGCAGACGATAAAGCCTTCGATTCTTCCAGTGCCGTTATTTGATCGCGCGACGAAATAACGCTTAGCCGAGGACTGCTCGAGCCCAACGGAGCCAAGCACAAAACCGAGTTCCTGATTACCCTTGCCTTTCAACCATTCGTTTGAGATCGCTTCCAGCTCTTCATTGATTGGTTCGGCGTCTTGTGCAAACGGGTGATGTTCGCTAACCACCACCCCTTCGCGGCGCGCCTTGTTGGTTGCCGCACGTACCAATTCCATCTCACCGCCCCCAAGCGTGAAGCGGTGCAGATCGAACATTGCTTCTTTCCCGATCTGCACGTCGTCGAAACCTTCCTGACGAAATGCTTCCAACATCTGCGGCGAAACCTGATACGCGCCTACAGGTCTCATCATCGCAACTGTGAAGTCGCGAATAAGTTCGCGAGCCTCTTCGGGCGCGCAAACCGGATCGCCGGCAATTAGTGCTATTCCGCCGCTGATCTGGTAAGCGAGAAATCCATCGACGTTAGGCGAAGTGAAATAGGATTTTGGTCCTTCAAGCAACACATAGGAGTTTGAGCTCGCGCCATAACGCCGGACCCATAAATCAAGTTTTTCGCGATTGGGTTTCGCGTGAACTGCGGGTCCGGCGTCGAACGTCGGGAAGTTAACGATGCGAGATGTTGTATCTGTTCGCATGGGATCGAAACGATAATCAGTAACTCAACTTATTCAGTCTGCGATGACGATGATGCCTCCGGTGATGTCGATGATGGCGCCAGTTGTCCCGGTCGTTGCGACCGGCGGCATTGGCGGAGCCAGTTTGTAAACCGAGTGTCGCCGCCCCCAGTAGCAAGGCACCCCCCAGCAGAAATGAAAATATCTTCCTCATTGTCAATGTCCTTTCAAAGAAATCGAAATCACACGAGCATTTCGCAACGAGCATGCCAGCGATATCAGCCGCAAAAAAGCCACATAAAACCCGAAAAACTGTGGCGAGTTTGTCCGAACGACAAGAACGCCACGGAAACCACGGCTTTCGCAGCAAAATTTTGCAAGCATAAAGCGGCGCGAGGTGGCATGCTCCTTGCGCGCGGGTGCAAACGCGAGGGTGTAGTATGGACCTGGAGTAACATCAAGCTGCGCAATGCGAACCTTTCGACTTCATACCAGAACCACGCTGTTGAGTTCGGTGATCATCGTGGCGATGCTGGTCGCCGCGCTCGTACTTACCAGTGTGGCAATCGCCAACATCGAGCGCGCTGACGATCAGACGTTGGCAGAAATCCAGGCGCGTGATTTGGCGCAGCACATCAGTGACATGGGACCAGCGCGCGACGCTGAAACTCTCTCGCGCGCGGCCAACCTGATCAAAGGCTCTCGGCCAAACGTCGTCACAGTACGCATCTGGCAACTTGGGCAAGGACAATTCGTGGAGAAGGTTGCGGCTAATGGGAGCGCGCCTACGACCACAATGCCACAAGAGGTCAAGAATGCCCTGCTAGGCAGCCCCGGTCCGATGGTCGTCCGTGCGGCATCGTCGAATTCGTTGTATCGAGTGTTCGCTACCACATTTGAGAACGGCCGCCCGAGTGGAGCGGTTGAGATCGTGCAGCGCTTCGACAATATTTGGGTAGTCGCTTTTCACTACTTAAAGAGCGTCATCTGGATCTCATTGATCGCCATCGCGCTGATCATGCTCGGCACATATCTCCTGTTCCGACAGTTACGACTGACGACCGAGCTCGAAATGGAACAGAGCATACTCCGCGATCGCGTGCGCGAGGCCACGATCCAGTTGGAGAAACGAAACCAACAACTTCAGGAAACCAACTTGGAACTCTGGCGCACCAATCGCCGCATGAACGAACTCGGCCGGCTCGCCGCTGCCGGCCAAACAGCCGCTCACTTTGCGCACGAAGTCGGAACTCCACTTAACCTGATCAGCGGGCACGTTCAGCTACTCAAATCAGATCTGGAGCGCGACCCTCGCGATGCTGAGTCACGGATAAGAACGATCAGCGCGCAAATCGAACGCATCGAGAGAATCGTGCGGCGAATGCTCGATAAGACCAGATTCGAGACCGAGCTCGCGCCACTCGATCTGAATTCAGTTTTGCGCAAACTCTGTGATGCGATGGCGCCTGCATTTGACACGCGCAACATCAAGCTGGTCGATAGACTCGCCGGCAATCTTCCGTTGATGGCCGGCTCGTCGGATCGTTTGCAGCAACTGTTCTTGAATCTCGTCAACAACAGCCTCGATGCGATGCCCGAAGGTGGCGAGATCCAGATTCGTACCGCGACTGAAGGTAAGGCCGGCAAAGCGCAACACATCGTTGTTGAATTTACCGATACCGGATTTGGTATGACGCCGGAAGTGATGTGCCACATCTTCGATCCACTCTACACAACGAAAGGCCGCGGCCATGGAACCGGACTCGGATTGGTGATCGTCAGTCAAATCGTTTCAGAACACGGAGGCACAGTGGAAGTTCAAAGCGAACTGGGTAAAGGCACGCGCTTTCGACTCACGTTCGCAGCGTTACCAAATGAGCTGGCGGAAGTTGAGGAACACTACGCCGAAGTTGAGTTGAGCCGATGAAACACATTCTCGTTGTCGACGATGATCGAGACTCATGCGAACTGCTGCGCGAGATCTTCAGCGCGGAGGGTTGGCAGGTCAACACGGCACTCAGCCCGGAACAGGCATTCAGCGTCGCGGAAAAAGAGCAGATCGATCTCGTCGTCAGTGATATAAATCTCGAAGCTAATCAATCGGGACTCGATCTACTAAAAGATTTGCGGGCGCAGTGTCCGGTGATTCTGGTCACTGGTTTCGGCACACTCGATTCTGCTGTTGAAGCTGCGCGCGAAGGAGCGTGGGACTTTATTTCCAAACCCTTCAAGGTCCAGGAGGTGGTGGCGATTGCGCGTCGCGCGCTCGAGCAAGATCGAAACAGCAACGGCGCCGAACACAGCGCAGAACAACTTTCCGCGCCTTACGAACAAGGCGGATTGTTGGGGCGTTCTCCCGTGATGATCGCACTCTACAAGGAGATTGCGCGCGTTTCGCCGACACGGTCGACGGTTCTGATCGCGGGCGAATCAGGAACCGGTAAGGAGTTGGTAGCGCGATCGATTCACCAACACAGCACACGATCCGCGGGCTCATTCGTGGCAATAAACTGCGGCGCGCTCACCGAAACGCTTTTGGAAGCCGAGCTGTTTGGTCATGTGCGTGGAGCGTTCACCGGTGCCGTGAGCGATCGTAAAGGACTTTGGGAAGAAGCCGGCGGTGGGACGCTCTTCCTCGACGAAATCGGTGAGACGAGTCCAGCGTTTCAGGTGAAACTCCTGCGCGCGTTGCAGGAAGGAGAGATCCGCAGAGTGGGCGCGTCGCGCTCGACACAAGTTGACGCGCGCGTGCTTGCGGCCACAAACAGGAATCTCGAACTTGAGGTCAAGGCCGGAAAGTTTCGCGAGGATCTATTTTACCGGCTCAGTGTGGTTACGCTACGCGTGCCTGCGCTCAAAGAGCGCCGCACAGACATTCCGTTGCTGGCCGAGCGCTTTCTCGGAGTCGTGCTCGACCGAGAAGGTCACAAACAGTTAAGACTGTCAGAAGAGACAGTAAGAACTTTAGTAGCTTACGACTGGCCGGGAAATGTGCGCGAGCTTGAATCGGCGATTGAGTATGCCGTGTTGCACGCGCGCGGACGTGATATCGCTCCAGAAGATCTGCCTGCGAAACTCCAGTCGGTGCAAGTGCGCTCGGCTGCGCGTGCACCACTCTCGGCGCTGTTCGAAGATCTGCCACCACTCGACGAGCTCGAACGTCGCTACTTGCTTTACGTGCTCGAGGTCGCCGGTGGAAATCGCACACGCGCCGCCGAGATCCTTCGCGTCGATCGACGCACGCTCTACCGCATGATCGAACGTCACGCCATCGACGCTAACGACGCGTAGTGACTGTGGCCCTTTTGCCTCACGCTCCTAAAAAGCCACATCCTTAGCCACCAAGAAGCACAAGTTTAAAGCCACAAAGAAACACAAGAAGTACAAATGATTTTCGTTTAACGCCCCAATTCCTCGTCGTTGTGCTTCTTGTGCCTTTTCGTGGCTTTGTTCTTGTGGTCTTTCGTGGCCTTGTACGGAATTTGCCGCATCGCGGCGCGTGATGCGGCTTAACCTACAGCAAAAGATTCTCTTGCTTGTCGCCGGCTCGATGTCGTTGATCGTACTCGCCTCGTCGTACTTGCACAGTGGCAGAACCCGATCGCTGATCGAAAAAGATCATTACGACAATGCACTCAACCAGACAGTCGCGCTCGGCAATCGAATCGGGCAATACGATTACTTCTCAGACCTCGAAGATCTCCAGCAGGAGATGCAACTGGTTCTCAGCTCACGCTCGGATTTCAGACAGATCGACGTTTACGAAAACGAACAAACTGTTCCGCAGTTGATTGCTACGACCGCGTCAGGTACCGCTAACCTCCTCTCCGCGTGGGACACTAGTAGTGAGGATGGCACTCCTGGTCCAACCGCCACTCAGGTTAATCGAAACAATGGCGAGTACTGGTTAATCACAGTCCCGATTACAAATAGTCAACACAGCGGTTTCATCAAAGCGCTCGTGCTCAAAGGTTATCACCGCCAGCTGGTTAGTCGTCTTCATCGTGAGTACAACCTGGTGTTGAGCGGCGCCGTGTTGACCTCCGTGCTGCTGTTGTATCTGCTCTTCGCCTATTTTTTCCGCAAACCTGTGAAAGACATCGTGCAGACGATGACTCATGCTCGCAAAGGTGATCTCACAGCCCGAACTCCGGTACATCGAGAAGACGAGCTGGGAGAGATTGCTCGTGGCTTTAATCAGATGATGGACGACATTGCGTCGAAATCTCGCGAGCGTGAAGAGTTGTTGAACCAGATCGGCAGTTTGAATAGTGAGTTAGTGGGAAAGGTTCAACTGGCGACCGCCGAATTGCGCGAGGCCAACGGGAATCTGATCCGCACGCAGCAACGCCTGTCGTATGCAGAACGAATGGCGGCGATCGGGCAGGTGACCGCTTCTCTCGCACATGAGATCGGCACACCATTGAACGCCATGGCCGGACACCTGCAACTGCTGGCTCGCAATCATCCGGGCTGCGGTGACACGCAGCGACGGCTCACGATCATCAACTCGCAACTCACTTCGATCGTGCAGACCGTAAAGAGTTTGCTCGAACGCACCCACCGCCGGCCGATCGATCCGCAGCCGACTGACATCAACGCGATCGTCGAAGAGCTATTACTGCTGGTTGCGCCGATCTTCGAATCGCGCAGTATCCGCGTTTCGCAAAAGCTTGATCCGACACTGCCGCGTGTCTTGGCGGATCGCGAGAGTCTGCATCAGGTGTTTCTCAATCTGGTCAACAACAGTCTCGAGGCGATGCCCTCGGGCGGTGAGATGGAGTTTGTCACTAATTACCTTGCCGATACCGGTGAGGTCGAGGTTCGTTTCATCGACTCCGGCACTGGAATAGGTGACGACGCCAGGGATCATCTTTTCGAGCCGCTGTGGACCACCAAAAAGTCTGGCAGTGGTCTGGGCCTGGCCATTGCTCGCGAAATCGTCATCGAACACGGTGGCCAGATCGAGTGTGTCACGGAAGTCCGAAAAGGGGCTGAGTTTCGTGTGATGCTGCCGGCCATCGCTATGATGGCTGCGTCCGAATTCACGGGAGTAAGTTTAGATGCCGCGTAAGATTCCGCAGATCCTGACAGTCGATGACGACGCTGTCACTTGTGAACTTCTCTGCGAGGTCTTCACTCGCGAGGGCTTTAACGCGGCTTTCGCCAACAGTGGTGAAACCGCGCTTGTTGAAGTCGCTCGCCAGCCTCCAGATCTTCTGCTGAGCGACATTCGCATGAAGACAAGACTCGATGGTCTATCTCTGCTGGAGATTGTTCGTCGTGAATATCCGTCGGTGCCGGTCGTTTTGATGACGGCGTTCGGCTCAATCGAAACGGCTGTGCGTGCAGTTAAAGAGGGAGCATTTGATTACATCAGCAAGCCGTTCAATATCGATGAGCTGGTGGCGATCGTGCGACGCGCACTTTCAAATGGAAGTGGTAAACAACTCGCGTCTGCTCTGGATGAAGAGGAATGGAGCTCCGGACTGATCGGTCGCACGGCGTCAATGCTCGAAATCTACAAGATGATCGCACGTGTTTCTGACTCGCGTGCGGCGGTGCTGGTCACAGGTGAATCCGGAACCGGAAAAGAACTGGTCGCACGCGCGATTCACAATCACGGCTCACGATCTGCGGCACGATTTGTCGCTGTAAATTGCGGCGCGCTCACGGAAACATTACTCGAATCGGAACTGTTCGGACACGTCAAAGGCTCCTTCACCGGCGCCATCGCAAACAAGCGCGGCATCTTTGAGCAGGCCGGCGACGGCACTGTGTTTCTCGACGAAATAAGTGAGACCAGTCCGAGTTTGCAGGTTAAGTTGTTGCGCGTGTTGCAGGAGCGTGAAGTGGTTCCAGTCGGCGGCGCCGAATCGATCAAAGTCGGCGCGCGAGTGATCGCGGCGAGCAATACTGATCTTGAAAAACTTTCAGCTTCAGGCGCGTTCAGAGGAGACTTGCTTTACCGGCTGAACGTCATTCAACTACATCTGCCACCGTTAAGAGAACGGCGCGAAGACATTCATCTGCTGGTGGCCCACTTCCTGCGCAAGCACGCGCAGGGACCAACACCGGCGCTCGACGAAAAGGCGATGCAATGCCTGACGGCGTATTCGTGGCCAGGAAACGTGCGTGAACTGGAAAACGTGATCGAGCGTGCGATCACGCTCAGTCAAAGCGGCGTTATTACACTTGACGATCTGCCGCCGCGCATTCGCTCGCAGCGGTCATATAGCACGCCACCTCTCTCCGCGGATGATCTTGCAGAACTGTTCTCCGGTTTACCCAATCTCGATGAGATCGAGCGTCGTTACATACTCCACGTGCTCGACGCCACCGGCAACAATCGCAAGCGCACCGCCGAGATCCTCGGTATCAATCGCAAAACCCTCTATCGCATGGCCGCCCGCTTTGAAATCGAGTTCGGCTCTATTTCCGCGTAGCCACAAAGAAGCACAATCTAATTATAGAATCGCAAAGTCAGCTTCCCGCGAAACTGACGATTCTGTTTTTTAATCAGTAAAAATCAGCTTCAATTGCGCGGCCAGCGAAGCGGGCGACAGCGCGAGATCCGCAGCCTCTATCGCCCGCTTCGCGGGCTCACATTTCTTAATAAACATTAGTCCTAGGGTTCCGCTCGCAGAGCCTCGCTCCACCCTAGGCTATATGCTCACACGCGCTTCGCGCGTTGGTCCAACACCAATAAACATCCCTTGATATTGTGAATCGTTCAGCCCGCGAAGCGGGCGACCGCATAAAGCTCTTGATGTTGTGAATCGTTCAGCCCGCGAAGTGGGCGCCGCATAAAGCCTGGGGTGGAGCGAGGCTTTGCGAGCGCAACCCCAGGTCAAGGCGTGTTAGAAGAATTTCAGCCCGCGAAGCGGGCGACCGCATAAAGCCTGGGGTGGAGCGAGGCTTTGCGAGCGCAACCCCAGGTCAAGGCGTGTTAGAAGAATTTCAGCCCGCGAAGTGGGCGACAGCGCGAGATCCCGCAGCCCGCTATCGCCGCTAATTGCTGAACTTACAGATTGATCGCGAGTAAAATGAGGAGGCTGGGGAAACGGTCCCTCGTATTTCACGGCGAAACTCGAAAGGCAGGACAAACAAATGAGTATGAAGAAATGTATCTTGATCGCTGCTGCTGTAATCCTCAGCGGATTCGCTGCGACCGTGGCGCAAACCTCGCCGGCCGCTTCACCCGATGCACTGGTCAGAGACTTGTATCGCGTTCACAACCAAAAGCGCAGCCCCTTTTTTCAGACGCGCAGCCACGCACTGCTTTATAAGTATTTCGAGAAGAGCCTCGCTGACATGATTTGGAAAGATGCAGTTACGTCTAAAGGTGAAGTGGGCGTGATCGACGGCGATCCTCTCTATGACGCGCAGGACATGAAGATCTTGCATTTTGCAATCGCCAAGCCGCGTTATGAAGCCGCCAGCGCTCTGGTTGATGCTACGTTTGAAAACTACGGGCAGAAGAAGACCATCACGTTCGTCGTGGTTAAGGGTGCCGGTGGCTGGAGAATACACGACATTCTTTACGGTGAAGGTCGAACTCTCATCAGTGAATTCAAAGAGCCACGTTAGGCGCCGTGAGTCTCTTTAAGGCGCCGAGCTCAGACCGAGATTTTTCAAAATGGCGCGCGCAGCAGCGTCCGATTGCTGCGCCCTTCTGAGCTTCTCGATGTACTTCTCTCTCACGGAAGCATTCTGAGGAATTAGTTGCAGCGTGGTTTGGTCCACTAGGCGGATGCCGCTGAGGGCCTCGCCCAAGCCTGCGATCCAACTTGATGTCTCACGCTTTGGCTGTTCGATATTCCACAAACGTTTTTGACCCTCCTCATCAATCGTGAGTAGTTGTGCTGTGCCGATGAATTTTACCAGATTCGGTCCGGCTTCGTGCCAAAGAGCATCTGACAATGCTCGACCAGTTCTGGTGTCACAGATCTTTACGTCCTGAAAACCCGTACCCACAGCTATAAGACTTCCATCGGCGCTGATGTCATAGATCTTAATAGCCCCTTGTGAGAAGACACTGTCGGGGAATTTCAGAGACATTCCAGTAGCTTCACGCGTGGGTGGGAACTGGACTTGCACCCCGAAAGAATCGACCAGAATTTGATCTCCCAACTCGTGCTTTTTTATCGATATGGTTGCACCACCATCAAGCGTCAATTGCATTGCGCCCGCTATCCGAACGTCGCGAGCACGGCTCAGTAGAGCGATTCCTAAAGCTCTCATTGCCTCATCACCGAAACGGATTTCGAAAGTCGCCGAAGGCCGAGGATCTGTCGATTGAACCACAAACGACCGTTGCCCCCTGGAGGCAGCAACGTAATAATCTCCCGTGCTGGTGAATTGCAGGAAGTCAAACCCCTCGGGCAATTCCAGCGGCTTCATCGAAATCTGTTCTCCTGACGCGGCTGTCCATTTCCATATGCGTGGACCACTCACCGGATCGTAATCTACGCCGACGAGCATTGTGCCATCTCGATTAAAGCGTAAATCGGGCGAGCCGCCATGGATGAACGAATCGGAAACAGCCCTGAACTCGGGTACGAGTTGACCATCGCTTGTGCGATACATGTTCCAAGCTGGCGATGACTCATCTTCACGGACAGAAGTTAACAGAAACCGACTACCGTCGAGACTGAAGATTAAGCCGGATTGCACAGCGTCAAATGAGACCGACACATCCTCACGCCATTTTGGCGAGCCTGATCGAATGTCGAAGAGCTGCATCTTCGCTGGTTTACCCTTCTCGTTGTACCAAATGACCAAAACCTCATCTCCCTTGGGCGTCAAGTAGATCTTATGTTTGTGATTGCGATCGGGCACTAACTGTTTCTTCTCTGCTGTTGTCTGATCTACAACCAGATTCCAGGTCATTAACGAACCATCGACCGACGACACTCCAACGATCATGTTTGTAGGCGAGACAGCACTGCTTACCGTCTCCCCTGGCAAAGTGGTCCGCGGCGCGATCATATGTCCGGTTGTGGCATCCCAAACGCGTACGCCGCCACCTGAGATTGTGGCAGCCGAATAGTGAATTGAATCCTCTACGATGAAACGGCCGTCTTGCGAGAAGAAGTATTGACTGGTCACACTTAGTTTGGGGTCATCGTTCTGAACATCCGGATCCAAATATGTAATCCGAGTACCGTCATCTCGACGATGCCAGACTTCGAGGCAAACCCCCTGCCTGCCTATCAGAAGGTCGTGGCCCTCACGGCTGATGCCCAACACGTCGGCCCGGTCAGAATCATAGACGCACCCGCCATCATAGCCGGCCGGCCTTTCTATTGGCGTTGGGCTGCCTGAATCGATGTCCCAACTACGCAATTCCTTTTTATCAGCACTCTTGGACACAGTAATCACCGTTTTGGCATCGGGAGAGAAGTCAGCGAAAATGATTGATTCCTGAGTTGGAATTTTCTTGATTAATCCGCCATCGCCGATCCTTCTAATCTCCAACACGTCGTTCCAGTCTGTTCCTTTGGTGATGTTCAGGAACCAGTTGCGACTCGGCTCACGACTCAACGGAACGCGTGACTTGTATGCCCCCGGAGTGTCAAGTGATGACCAGCTTTGGCTACGTATAACGGGCTCTACGAACTTCGCTATCGAACCCGCAGCCCTATCCCATACGCGCACACCCTCGGTGAACTCGAACCACCCAAAGACCACAACCTCATTTCCTGTAGGACTGAAAGCGAGATCCAACGATTCGTCAGGCGGCTGATACGAAACGGGAATATCGTGCAGCAATGCAGCGGTCGTTCCATTCCAAATCTGTAACCGATACTGTTTCTCACCTCGCCCGATTGTTTTTTTCGTCGCCGCCACGTCCGGTAATAGCGCGGCAATCCAATTGCCATCACGGCTGAAAACCAGGAGGATATTCTTCACTGGTCCAACATCTCCCGCCGGAGTTGTCGGTACTCCCGCCGCTAATGGACGGCCGATTTGACTGCCAGTTTTTAGATCCCACAAAGCCAACTCGCCATTTTTAGCCAGCACCGCAGCTTTGTCTCCGGTGTCATTGAAATATGCAGTCTGAATCGGGCCCGGTGTGTTGATGAGAGTCATAGGCATTTTTGACGCAAGATGCGTTGTTGCCAGTTGATAGATCGATCGTTTCGCATCCTCTTGCGGTGCCGTTTCAACCGCGTTGCCGGCCCATACAAGCGCGCGACGCGGATCGGTCGCGAGTTGTGCCTGTGTAAAATAGTTTTCAGCGAGACTCGTCCTGGCCCTCGCCGTCTGCTGGTCAGCTCTAATCCTCGCTTCTTTGGCTCGTGTCTCAGCGGCAGATGCAATCCTGGTTTGCTCATCTGCTCTTTTGCCGGCTGCCTCCGCCAGTTTTGTCTTGTCCGCTACTTCTTTACTCAAGTCCTCTGCCTGCTTTCTCAGTTGATCTGCTCTCGACCTTTCGGCTTCGGCCGAGCTCCGCGCCTCACCGGCAAGCACTGTCTGTCGGTCGGCCTCGTTAATGGCAGCCACTGCCTCACGGCTTTTTGCTGACGCATAAACGCCAGCCGATACGCTTACGATGGTTGATATCGCAAGCACCGCAGCACCCGTTAGCAATTGGCGTCGAGTTTTTCTAACGAAGCGACAGGTGTCGGTGATTCGCCCTATTACCCCTTCTGGCGCCTCGTTATTTATTAAATTCGCGCATGTTTCCGGCTGAAGAGCGAGACCTTGAATCAGTGGCGCCCAAACAGCGTCGGCAATAGTTTCGTCTGCCGGCACCAGGGCGCCGTCTCTCGACACGAGATCCGATGCGCGCACACTGTCAAAAATTATGGGTATGACAGTGCGACCAGTCGTGTTGAACTCCGCAATTTCCTGACGTACATGATCAGATCGAGCAGCGCCCGGAGTGCCGAGTACGACGAGCACGGAGCATCGCCTCAGCTTTCGTCGCAGAGACGCGGGCAAATCTTTTCCAGGAGGCGTGGTCCACTGGTCGAAGTAAACCGAAAACCTCAGATCAACCAGTTTCTTTGCGAGATTCGCGGCGTAGCCTGCGCCGTCGCGTCGAGAGTAGGAGATGAAGATGTCATCCCCACTGAGGATCTTTAAGAGTTTCTCAAACATCGCTGACTCTCCCTATGAACCGGTGACAGTGCGGAGTAGGAACTGGACAGGATTAACGAGCTTTCAGGACCCACAGAATGGACATCTTGTCGAATCCTGTCAATACTGAATTACCGCTCCAAATGGTAGGGCACGCTCGTGACGATCACGCCTTTCTTGAAGAGCAGCGAGCCTTTCAATAACAACGAGCTTTGATTGTGAAGAATGTGCTGCCACCATTTCGCGGGGATGAATTCCGGCAGCACCACAGTGATGATGTTGTTCCCGTTCTCTCGGGCCAAACGGTGGATATATCTCAGTAGCGGTCGAGTCAATTCTCGATAAGGTGACGGCAAAACCACCAATTGCACGCCGTTTCCCCAACGTTGCCACTTCTCTCTCAACATGGCGGCGCCGTCCTCTTCGAGGTCAACGTATACGGCCTGCACGTTGTCGGAAGCAATCGATTTTGCATACTGCAAAGCAGCCACGACGCCACGATGTAGACCCGAAATCGGAACGATTACGGTGTGCGTCATCGGCGGCATCGGCTCCAAGCCCTCGGTGGAGAGCTGCCGTGCGACCTGTACGTAATGTCTATGGATAGCGCGAAAGAAAAGCACGAGTAGCGGAATCACGAGCACGACAATCCACGCGCCGTGAATGAATTTGGTGGCGATGAAAACACACAGCACGATGAAGGTTGCCAAAGCGCCAACGCCATTGATAACGAGCGACTTCCGCCAGTTCGTGGGTGCAGTGACTTCATCGGTTACGAAATACGACCGGTGAATCTCTTCCTCAGGATCCACCCGCGAATGAGATCTACGCCGAAGCTTGGCTCGTTCTCGCAACCAGTGGATCACCATTCCCGACTGCGACAGCGTGAACGACAGAAAAACACCAATTGCATAAAGCGGAATCAAGCGAGACGTGTCACCACCAAAAGCGATCACTAACAGTCCCGAGAAGATCGCGAGGATCACGATACCGTTGGAGAAAACCAGGCGGTCGCCACGATTCGCGAGCTGGCGTGGCAGGAAGCGATCGCGCGCGAGCAAACTTGAGAGACGCGGAAAATCAGCAAAGGCAGTGTTCGCAGCAAGCACCAGTATCGCTGCGGTCGCGGCTTGGACCACGTAGTAAAACCAGCCCAACGGTCCTGTGAACATGATGCGCGCGAATTGCGAAATCACCGTCTCACTCTGCTTCGGATGCACGTGATACAAGTAGGCCATCACACTCGTGCCGAGGAACATGGTCGTCAGGAGTATGGCCATCCAAATCAAAGTTGTCGCTGCGTTGTCGGCTTCGGGTTTCTTAAACGCCTGCACGCCGTTTGAGATCGCCTCGATGCCTGTGAGCGCAGCGCAACCATTGGAAAACGCGCCAAGCAACAGGAACAACGTCAATGGCTGTAAGTGGTAACCTTCAGCAAACTTTATTTCCTCTTGCGTCGGAACGGCCGCGGCCCCGCCGTAAGTGAAGTAATGAAAAAGCCCGAACGCGATCATGAATAGGAAACTCACGACGAACACGTACGTCGGAGCGGCGAACAGTGCGCCCGATTCGCGGACGCCACGCAGATTCGCGGTCGCGATGAACGCGATGAAGACGAGGCAGAGTATGACCTTATGCTGGTCCACCCAAGCATAACTCGTGCCCTGCGCTGCCGACGTGATCGCTGCTACACCTGCGGCGATCGATACTGAGACTGTCAAAACATAATCGACAAGCAACGCCGCTGCTGCAATCAACCCGGGAGTCGTGCCGAGGTTCTCTTTCGCGACGATGTACGCTCCGCCACCGGAAGGGTAAGCATGAATCGTTTGCCGGTAACTTGTCGCGACGATTGCCAGCAATACCGCGATGCCGATCGAGATCGGTACAACGTAGCTGAACGATGCACCTGACGTTGCAGCAGCAGCAACGGCGAGTACGAGCAAGATTTCTTCGGTCGCGTACGCTGTTGACGAAAGCGCGTCTGATGAAAAGACGGCGAGCGCGGTTTTCTTGGTGAGACGCTCGTGGATCGCTTGTTCGGTTCTCAGCGCCCTTCCAACCAATATCCGCTTGATCGCAGTTGCCATGAATTATTTATCCTTCACCTTTCTCCAGCTCTCTATTCGGGGAACAAGTCAGGAAGGGTGGCTTGCCCCCGCTGTGCATTCATGAGCGGGGGCAAGCCCCTCTTCCTGACTGATAGTGGGGTCACGCTTCCGCCTTCCATCTGGCTGCAACAACGAGCCTGTCCGGTTCGAGACTCCTCAAAATGAGTCTTCTCATCGGGGGCGTCTTACATTCGTTCCACAAGAAATCACTCAAGAGATGTCGAGCTTGTGAGGTCCAAAAAGAGTTTTCGGCCGGCAATTGCCGCCCTGTCATTCGCTGGACGTAGGCGATTGCCGCTTCGTCGATCTCAACCAGTACATCGTGCCGTTCACCTTCTGGACTGATTACTACGAATCGTCTATGCAGCTTTTCGAGCCGTGGCGCTTCATCGTCGTCGAGTATCGTGAAACCATTCATCGTTATCGTTTGAATCAACGGCTGCGGCTCGGTGGGCCTGGTTTCCAGTGGCGACTTTGGCGACTTTGTTAGCGCCGCGGTTACTGCATTGCGAAGCACCTCGGGAGTCATTGGCTTGCGCACAAAATCAGTTGCGCCGAGCTTCATCGCATCGACGGCGAGATCGATCGACGCGTAGGCTGTGGCCATCACTACAAGCGCACTTGCGTTTAGCTCTTTGAGGCGACGTAACGTTTCCAGGCCATCCATTCCCGGCATTCGTTGGTCCAGGACCACCGCATCCCATTTGGAACCATCCGCGTAAAGCTTCAGTCCTTCCGCACCGTCTTTTGCTTCTGCAACTTCGTAACCCGCAGCTTCGAGTGTCAGGCGCATCATGCGGCGGATGTGTTCTTCGTCATCGATTATCAGTATTCGTTCGTTCATAACTCGTTCCGTTGACAACGGGCAGCGTAAAAGTAAACGTCGAGCCCTTGCTTGGTTCTGATTGCACGCTGATCTGTCCGCCATGTGCTTCCACGATCAGTTTTGAAATAGCCAAACCTAATCCAGCTCCTCCGTTGGCTCCGCCTGGCACTTGCACAAACTTCTCGAATATATGAGGCAGGTACTCCGGTGCGATTCCACTACCGCTGTCGGAGACGGAAATGGCGACGGAGTCTCCGCGCGGCTGCGCGCTGATCTTTATTTCACCTTGCTGGGTGGAGCGAATCGCATTCACGACGAGGTTGGTCAGCACACGTTCCACCTGCGAGCGGTCCACCTTTACAGCCGGAAGATCGAATGGCGCATCAACCGTGAAATTCAGTCCTTTCGACTCGACCTGGGACCGCAATTCGTCAACCGCTGCATTGATCAAATCTCTGGTTTTGATTGGTTCAAGGATGGGCTTGCTCTCACCTGCCTCAATACGCGAAAGGTCGAGCAAGTCGCGCATCAACTTCTCCAAACGCTCACAGTCTTCACGACAAGCACTCAACACTTCCGCTTGTTTACCGTTCAGCTCTCCAGCGGCGCCTTCGAGCAACAGATGCACACCCATTTGCACGCTGGTTAACGGAGTGCGCAGCTCGTGTGAAGCGGTGGCTATGAATTCGGATTTCAGACGATCGAGCTCGCGCAGGTGAGTGATGTCTTCGAGTAGAGTGACGGCGCCGAGCAAGTGATGGTCAGCATCGCGCATCGGTGTTGTCCGCAAACGAAATGCTCTCTCGGAGCCGGCTACGGCAACCGGTAAGACGGCGGACATTCCCTCACCGGCGACAGGTCGCTGTGATTGCAATGCTTCTGCGACAGCTCCAGCCACACGCGCATCGCGCGCGACTTCGCCGACATGCATCCCGGCGTTCTCATTTTCCGAACCGAATATTTCTTCCGCGGCGGGATTGAGTTTGGTCACGCGACCTTCACCGTCGGTGACGATCACGGGATCGTAGAGCGAGTCGATCGCGGCCTCGGTAGTTTGTTGGGCCACCAGCAATTTGCCCATATCAGAACTGCGCAGACGCCGGAGACTCTCAGCCATTCGATTGTATTCCGTTGCGAGAATGCCGACTTCATCATGCGAATTGACTACTACTCGGGCGTTGAGATCTCCAGCAGCAATCCTCGCGGTGCTTTCGGTAAGTCGTCTCAGTGGTCCAACAATGTGTTCCGCCAAAACAAACGCGAGGATGAGGCCGGTCGCAACCAGCACGCCTGCAATCAGGAGCGTGCGATAGAACCAGAGTTGTGCGACGCCCGCCGCAGCTTCTGACTTGCCGAGCATTGCGCGTTGATTGAGTTGCAGCAGATGTTCGCAGTCAGCGCGCAGCTTGTTGAATTGCGGTTCGAGCTGCGTGAAGTATTCGTTGCTTTCAGGGCTTGGTTTTCTGATAAACGCATCAAACCTTTGATAGTAGATCTCGCGATCGCTGCGGATTGCTTCGATTGCTTCGCGCTCACCAACCTCGGTGATATTGTTTGCCGCTTTCGCGAAGTTCTGATCGAAGCGAGCGCGGTGCTCGCGGAGTTGGGCGAGTGCCCTTTCGCGCGCACCGAGTAGAGCAAACAGCGCAGCGGAATCCTGCCGCTCGAGACTTTCCTTCATCTCCTGGGCAGCAACAACCGAGTCGTAGTTCTCGGAGATGATGCGACGCGAGACCTTGCCCATGTCGTGTAAACGCCAGGCGCTCCACGCGCCGAGCACGACAAGTGCGGCGATGAAGATTCCATATCCGGTGAGCAGCTTCGCCCTTAAACTCATCTTCAAAACTCTTCTGCTTTTTGTGCCTCTTTGTGGCGATTTTCGACGGGCACAACCTGCACGGTGGCGTCACGCACTTCACTCAAAAATCGATTGATAATTGAGCCGTGCAGCAGGATGTCCCAACGAGAACGCGCCGTCTGCCCAAAGATCACATGCGTGATCCCCTCGCGCCGCGCAAAATCGATCAACGCATCAGCAACGTTCCGAGCTTTCAACTTAACGACCCTCGCGCCCAACTGCTGCGCGAACTGAATGTTCTCCTGGAGCGCCGCGTAATCCTCGGGCTTGATTCTTCCCATCTCTTCACGCGGCGTCTCGACATAAACCGCATACCAGTCGGAAGCGAGACGCCCGGCGATGCGCGAACCCGTGCGCAGTAATTTCTTCGCGCTGCCACGAGAAGCCATCGCCACCATCACTTTTTCAGGAATGACTGCGTGGCCCAGACCCTCGCGCTCGCGATAGTCGTACGCTTTCGCCGCCTGATCCTGTGCCACCTGCCGCAACGCCAACTCTCTCAATGCCGATAGATTTCCTTTCCGAAAGAAGTTGTTGAGCGATTGCTCGATCTTCTCGACGCCGTAAATCTTTCCCTGCCGCAGCCTGGTGCGAAGTGTGTCAACCGAGACGTCGACGTTCACCACTTCATCAGCACGACGGAAAAAGTGGTCCGGCACAGTCTCGTGCACACGCACACCGGTCGTACGAGCGACCACGTCGTTCAACGACTCGATATGTTGAATGTTTACCGCAGTGATGACAGAGATACCGTGGTTGAGAAGTTCGAGAACGTCTTCATATCGTTTGCGATTTTTCGATCCGGGCACGTTTGTGTGGGCCAACTCGTCGACGATCGCGATCTGCGGATCGCGCGCTATCAATACGTCGAGATCCATCTCCTCAAGCGTGACACCGCGATATTCGATCTGGCGCATCGGCACGCACTCCAATCCATCCGCAAGCGCCGCAGTTTCAGCACGCCCGTGTGTTTCGAGAACCCCGATGACGATGTCGACTCTCTCGCGCTCTAAGGCGTGCGCGTCTTCCAGCATTTGCCAGGTCTTCCCCACGCCCGGAGCAGCGCCGATGTAAACACGCAGCGTCGACCTATCGCTGACTCTGAGTTTCGCGAGCAGTGCTTCGGGCGAAGGTTTTTTGAGTTCAGCTACCATCCTGCTAGCGTTTCATAAGCTTCCGGCCGTCGAGATCGAGATTGAGCTCCAACACGTTCACTCGCGGCTCTCCCAGAAAACCGAACTGCCGCCCTTCGGAGTGCGCTGCGACAATGTCGCGCAACTCCGCTTCACTCATTCCGCGCTCGCGAGCGACACGTGGAACTTGAAATTCCGCTGCCGCAGGCGAGATATGCGGATCGAGTCCGGAAGCTGAGGTTGTCACCAGATCGATCGGCACGGGCTTGCCCGGATTCTCCGCTTGTAACTTTTCGACATCGCCCTTCACGCGATCGATCAACTTCTGATTCGTTGGACCAAGGTTCGAGCCGGATGAACCTGCTGCGTCATAGCCGTTTGTACCTGCCGCCGACGGACGTGAATGAAAGTATCCGGGCGAAGAGAATGGCTGACCGATCAAACGAGAACCAACGATCGTGCCATCTACTCGCCTGATTAATTCGCCGTTGGCTTGATCAGGGAAGATCACCTGCGCAAGTCCGGTGACAACCAGTGGATAAATCAATCCCAACAAGATCGTCGTCACGATCGTCATCAGAATTGCCGTTACTAGATTCTTCTTCATTAAGCCAATCCGATCGTATGAATCACCACGTCGATAATCTTGATCCCGACAAACGGCACGACGATTCCACCGAGTCCATAAATCAGAAGGTTGCGACGCAACAGCGCCGCGGCACTCATCGGACGATACTTCACACCTTTCAGCGCCAGCGGAATCAGGGCGATGATGATCAAGGCATTGAAGATCACGGCCGAAAGAATCGCAGATTGCGGCGTGCGCAATCCCATGATGTTGAGCGCGTTGAGCACTGGAAAAGCCGCAGCAAACATTGCCGGAATGATTGCGAAATACTTCGCCACGTCGTTCGCGATCGAGAAAGTCGTCAACGCTCCGCGAGTCATCAGCAGTTGCTTGCCGATTTCAACTACTTCGATCAACTTCGTCGGATTGCTATCCAGATCGACCATGTTCCCGGCTTCTTTCGCGGCCTGCGTGCCGGTGTTCATCGCTACACCAACGTCAGCCTGGGCCAACGCCGGCGCATCGTTCGTTCCATCGCCGGTCATCGCGACGAGCTTTCCGCCGGCCTGCTCGCGTTTGATAAGCGCCATCTTGTCTTCGGGAGTCGCTTGAGCGAGAAAATCGTCAACGCCGGCTTCGCGTGCGATTGTCGCGGCAGTCAAAGGATTGTCACCGGTGATCATGACCGTGCGTATTCCCATCTGACGCATTTGATTGAATCGCTCGACCATGCCACCTTTAATGACGTCCTTTAAGTGAATGACACCGAGTGCGATTCGATCTTCGGCAACTACCAGCGGCGTTCCACCTGCTTTAGAAATCTCCTCGACGATGTGGTCCAACTCACGCGGCACGTTCTTTCCATGTCCGTTGAGATACTTCTCGACCGCGTCAGCAGCGCCTTTACGCACTTCACGGCCGTCATAGTCGACACCGGACATACGTGTTTGCGCAGTGAAAGGAATGAAGTGAGCTTCGTGGGGCGCCAGCTCACGCCCGCGAAGTCCGTACTTCTCTTTCGCGAGGACGACTATCGAGCGACCTTCAGGCGTTTCGTCTGCAAGTGATGACAGTTGCGCGGCTTCGGCCAACTCCCTTTCATCAACTCCAGGCAACGGAAGGAACTGCGCCGCCTGTCGATTACCGAGCGTGATCGTTCCCGTCTTATCAAGCAGCAACGTATTCACATCACCCGCCGCTTCAACCGCGCGTCCCGACATCGCCAACACGTTGTGTTGAATCAGACGGTCCATGCCGGCGATGCCGATCGCACTCAACAATCCGCCGATAGTGGTGGGGATCAAACAAACCAGCAGAGACACGAGAACGAAGATCGTCTGCGGCGCATTCGAATAGATCGCAAACGGCTGAAGCGTAATGACCGCCAGCAGGAAGATGATTGTCAGGCCGGCAAGGAGAATGTTTAGCGCGATCTCATTCGGCGTCTTTTGCCGTTCAGCGCCTTCGACCAGCGCGATCATGCGATCGATAAACGTCTCGCCCGGATTCGAGGTGATGCGAACTTTGATCTGATCTGACAAGACCCGCGTGCCGCCGGTAACTGCGGAACGATCTCCGCCAGCCTCACGAATCACCGGCGCACTCTCACCCGTGATTGCCGACTCATCAACGGAAGCAACTCCTTCGACGATCTCACCGTCACCGGGAATGAACTCTCCCGCAGAAACGATTACCAGGTCACCTTTGCGCAGTTGTGGGGCAGGAACGTCTTCCGTCAGTCGTTCGGAGACAACGCGATGAGCAATCGTTTCGGTCTTTGATTTTCGTAAGTTGTCAGCTTGCGCCTTGCCACGTCCTTCAGCCATCGCTTCGGCGAAGTTTGCAAAAAGAACGGTGAACCACAACCAGAGAGTGATCTGTAGCTCGAAACCTGTATTAGCGCCGCTAGTAAGGTCGCGAACCAATTGAACTGTTGTTAAGACGCTCCCGACCTCGACGACAAACATGACGGGATTTCGCATCATCTTGCGCGGATCGAGTTTGATTAACGAATCCACAATCGCACGTCTGACGATCTGTGTATTCCAGATAGCTTTTTTCGAATCCGTATTCATCCGATTAATCCGTGGCTCCGCATCACTAATTCTTCGACGATCGGCCCGAGGCTAAGCACTGGAAAGAACGTCAACGCGCCGACGATCACGATCACACTCACCAACAACGTCGTAAAAAGCGGCGTCGTCACTGGAAACGTTCCCAGCGACGGCGGCACGATCTTCTTGCTCGCGAGACTCCCCGCAATCGCCAACATCGGAATGATCATCATGAAGCGGCCGACGAGTGTCGCCATTCCGATTGTCGTGTTGTACCAAAGTGTGTTTGCCGAGATTCCGGCGAACGCAGAGCCGTTGTTGCCGGTCCCCGACGTAAATGCGTAAAGCATCTCAGTGAGACCGTGTGGTCCTGCATTGTTCAGTTGCGAAATGCCGAACGAAGGCGACACCGCCGAGATTGCGGTGAAGACCAGAATCGTCAGAGGGAAGACAAGCACGACCAGCATCGCCATCTTCACGTCGTAAGCTTCGATCTTCTTTCCGAGATATTCCGGAGTGCGGCCAACCATCAGCCCGGCGATGAATACCGAGAGCACAACAAAGATCAGTATCCCGTAGAGCCCTGCGCCGACTCCGCCAAACACCACCTCACCGAGCATGATGTTTGCCAACGGGATCATTCCGCCGAGTGGAGTGAAAGAATCGTGCATCGAGTTGACTGCGCCGCACGAAGCATCCGTCGTCACCGTAGCAAAGAGCGCGCTATTCGCGATGCCGAAGCGAACCTCTTTGCCTTCCATGTTTCCGCCCGCCTGCGTCGCACTCGCAGTTTGATCTGTTCCCACGAGCAGCGGACTGCCGCGAGCTTCGCTCCAATACGCCACGATCACACCCGCGAGAAAGAGCACCGCCATCGCGGACCAAACAGCCCAGCCGTGTCTTTGCGAGCCGGTCATGCGGCCGAGTGTGTAAGTCAGGCCGGCAGAGATCGCGAATATAGAAAAGAGCCCGATTAGATTTGTGAGAGGTGTCGGATTTTCAAAAGGATGAGCGCTGTTGGCATTAAAGAAGCCGCCGCCGTTTGTGCCCCACTGCTTGATAAACTCCTGTGAGGCCACCGGGCCTTGCGCGATCAATTGAACCGAATGCCCACTCGTCGGATCGACCAGGTTGGCGGTGTCGTAGGGTTTCAGATTCTGGATCACTCCTTGTGATACCAGGACCAACGAGCCCACTAAACAAAACGGCAACAACACCCACAGCGTCGCGCGAGTTAGGTCCACCCAAAAGTTTCCAATGCTTTTCATCTCGCGACGCGCAATGCCACGAATGAAGGCAATAGCGAGCGCAATGCCCGTCGCAGCAGATACGAAGTTGTGATAAGCGAGTCCGGCCATCTGCGTGAGGTAACTCATCGTGACTTCCGGCACATACGACTGCCAATCTGTATTAGTCGTAAAAGACGCTGCGGTATTGAATGACAACCCCGTGAAGCCGGCGGAATCGACACCAGCCAGATGCTGCGGATTCAACGGCAGGAACCCCTGGACCCGTTGCAGCACGTACAGCACCAGCATTGACATCAAACTAAAGAGCAACATCGCCGCTGCATACTCAGTCCAATGCATCTCGTGAGTTGGATCGACGCGCGTCAGTCTATAAACCACTCTCTCGATTGGCCCAAGCACCGGATCGAGAAACGTTCGCTCGCGGTTGAATACGTGCGTCACGAAAACGCCGATCGGTTTCGTGACGAGCAGTATCAGCGCAAAGAAGAACAGAATCTGTAACCAGCCATTAATCGTCATGATCATTAAAACTTTTCCGGACGCAGCAGTGCGTAAGTCAGATAGACGAGCAGGAGAGCCGAAGCTGCCAAACTGATGATTGTCTCTGCCGTCATTTCAACATTCCTCACTGCAACTTCTCGCACCCGCGCACATAAGCGAGTGCAACCAAAAAGAACGCGATTGTTAGGCTGACAAACAGCACATCAAACATTGCTTATCCTCACTTCAGTGCGGGCGAATCCAATGTGAAAATCGTCGCGAAAATCAATAAATGTTGGCGCGGCGTTAATCCCACACCAGAAGGCGATTCCGCGCCTCGGAAGAAACCTCCCTCAGGTCCCCGCGAGTCATCGAAGCGATGCTCGAGGCGAAAGATTGTGTTGGTCGATTTGTATGGAACGCGGTATTCGAGCGTGGAAGTGAAGGCTTTGACGGTTTGTCTGGCTAAGGTCCAGCGTCCATCTCGATCCCAGAACACCTCTGGACGAAACGACAAACTACAACGCTCATTCAGACTCCAATGAGTCGGTAACTGCCACGCCATCATCAAGGCGCGCGGCCTACCCGCAGCATCAACTCGTTCGGTAGAAAATATGTATTCGGAAGCGAGAGTGAATTTGTCCGTCTTGCGTTCGACAATGGTGTCTGTCAGGAACCGCCAAAACTCGAATGAAGTGTTCCGTTGATGTGGCCCAAAGAGAGTTGTCTCCTTTAACGTCACACGGGGCGTCACCTTATATGCGATCTGTCCGCCGGCACTCGGAGCGCTGTTAGCCCGAGCCAGATGCCAGTAGCCGTTGATTAAAAAGAACGTACCGGTGAGTTTTTTGGTGAACGGATAACTCGCGTTCGCCCCCGTCATGAAATAGGGTGTGAAGTCTGCTCCCCACGGTCTCGTATAGTTGAAATTATCTTTTGCGTAGAGCGAGTCGTAACCGATCAGACTGTTAAAGATGCCCGCTTGCAGCGTCAGACCTTTACCGGCAGGCGCGAGATAAGAAACATTGGTTGGACCAAGATGGCGTAGGAATTTGAAGCCGGCGATGTTGGGTGCCGTTGCTGAAAACCCGAAGAACTCGTCATCTTTGCCGGCCTGCGCCGTAAGCTCAACGCCCCATCGCGACTCCTCCGACGGTCTTTTTCTGACATACAGAGCCGCCATGTTTAGCCACACGCTATCGGTGCGAAACGCTGTGCCGCGACTTCTGAATAAATGGTTTGCTGGACGATTGAAATCGAGCGGGTAAGCCAGGTCGACGAATCCGCCGTACTGCCATTTGGGATCCGATTGTTGTTCCGCAGATGTGGGCTCGGTAGTATCAGACTCCTGTGCGCTTACTTTGCTGGTACCCATCAACAAAACACACAAAAGGGCCATGAATGCCAGAAGCACATGCACAGGCTTGTTACTGCTGCTTTCTCGTCGCTTTGCCTCGGAGACTTTCTTGTCTCTGAGGTCCATGAAGTGACCGCCCAAAATCAAAATCGGGATTCCGATGATGAGCAGGACGAGGCCTGTGTCGTGCAGCCATGGATGAAGCTGCGCGTCGAGCAAGAAGCGGGTGGTAAATACAAACCCGATCGCCAGGCATACCGGCGCGCTAACGAAGCAGACGGCTGCTGCCACTTGTTCCCATCCGACCGAGCGTTTGATTGATTCTTCGCTCATGAAACCAAACTACGCCCCGCCGCATAAAAAGGGCGCAAAGGTTTCATAAAAAGTTTGTAAAGATTGCAACCACAAAGAGGCACAAAGAGCATAAGGGCCTTCACTAAAATCTTTTGTGCTTTTTGTGCCTCTTTGTGGCTAAGAAATGGTCTCGCCAGGATCGAATCGATATCCAATCCACGGCTCGGTGAGGATGTAATGCGGCGTTGCAGGATCTACCTCAATCTTCTTGCGCAGGTTGCCGACAAACACGCGCAGGTACTCATTCTGCTCGACGTAATTTCCGCCCCACACAGCCGCGAGCAGCGTGCGGTGCGTGAGAACCTTGCCGGCGTGCTTTATAAAATAAACAAGCAGCTCAAATTCCTTCGGCGTCAGATGGATCGGATTACCGCGCACTGTAATCTCGCGCGACTCGAGATCCACGTGAAAGTCGCCCGAATCAAGCGTCGTTTGCGCAGTCTCATTCATCGACGGCGCATTTGCGCGGCGTAGCGACGCCCTGACGCGCGCGAGCAGTTCGTCAATCCCAAACGGCTTGGTAACAAAATCATCGGCGCCAATGTCGAGCGCTTCCACCTTCGTCTTCTCTTCCCCTTTCGCCGACAACACGATAATCGGCACCTGCGAAACCGCGCGCAGTTTTCTACACAGCTCCAGCCCATCGACATTCGGCATCGCCAGATCGGTGATCACGAGATCGGGATGCCAGTCGCTGAACGCCTCGAATCCTGCCAGTCCATCGGCCGCCGCGCGCACGTCGTAACCGCGCGATTTCAAGCCTGTGCGAAGCACGCGCGTTAGTTGTGGCTCATCATCAACCACCAGAATCTTAGCGGGATCATTCATGTCTGACTTTTCTTCTCTGTGCAATCTCTGTGTCCTCTGTGTCTCTGTGGTGGCTATAAGATCTGAAACCACCGAGACACAGAGGACACAAAGATTGCACAGAGAAAACTATCCAACATCCTCGTCGCCAATTGGAAGCATGAACACGACGCGCGTCCCTTTGCCTCGTGTGCCTGACTCGATCCAGATTCTTCCTTCGTGTGCCTCCACGATCCCTTTTGCAATAGCGAGGCCCATGCCTGTGCCGGTCGGTTGTTGACTGACGTCGCCGTCGCGTGTGGCCCGGAAGAACTTATCAAAAACCTGCTCGCGCAGAGTAACCGGAATCCCCCGCCCTTCGTCTTCCACTGCCATCTGTACTTGCTCGCCGTCGGCGCGTTGCGCCGTGATTCGAATTGTCGATCCCTTGTCGGAATACTTTGCTGCATTGTCGATGAGCGTGTACACCACTTCACTGACTGCGTGCTCATCGACACGCACACCCGGCAACTCCCTTTCGACCTCGACTGCAATGCGATATTGCTTGGTGATGGGCTCGGCTCTTGAGAGTGCCGTGGAAATGATCTCCTCAACCGCGCCCCATCGTCTGCGAAGGTGCAACTCACCAGCTTCAATGCGAGCCAATTCGATCAATCCACTTATAAACCGGCTCAACCGATCGCTCTCTTCATCGATGATCTCCATCATCTCCAGTTTCGACTCAGCGTCGAGTGAGACAGGCGGTTCGCCGTTGACTCGTCCGCGTGCTTCGTCGAGTAGCGTGGTGATCGAAGCTTTGATGGAAGTAAGAGGCGTACGCAGATCGTGAGTCACTGCGTCGAGGAGTGCTGATTTCAGTTTTTCACTTTGCCGCAGTGCTTCGGCGTGACTCGCGCGTTCAAACGCATCGCGTAATTCGGCGTAGAGCCGTTCGATCTCGAGCTTTCCGGTTTCTGCTTCTTCGGCTCGTTTCTTAGCGCGGGCGGAGAGTTGTCCGGCTGTCACCGCGGTGACGAGAAAAGCGAGCAGCGCAACCCAGTTGTCAGTTGCCGCGATGGTGAAAGTGCCGAGGGGTGGTAGGAAGAAGAAGTTGAAACAAAGCATCGCGAGGATTGAGGTGAATAACGCCGGCACGCTGCCCCAGCGAGTCGCGATGAATAAAACGTTTAGCAGCAATGTGAGCGACACGGTTGCTGCATTTACGTGTGTGCCGACGATTTTGAGAACGAGTGTTAAGGCAAAGACGCTCAACCCCGCCACCACATAACCAGCCCACTTGTGGTCCAACATCGAGCGTTGCATGTGGTGTATTGTATCCCTAATTCAGAGTATTGTGTCTCTTGTGCCGCTTTGTGGCGCTTTAAAGATGCGGAACAGGTAATAGTAAGAAGGAAAGAGTAGGATCGCGCCGAGCGCGAGTGCGACGAGCAGTAGTTGAAGTGTGGTACGTGGTGCTGCGGCAGAGGTGATCGTGATGTCAGGTTCGACGAGGTCTGGAAACTGCGCGAAGGCCCAACCGAGCAAAATCAGTGTGACTTGCGCGGCGGCACAAACGCGAGCCAATCTATATCTTCTGGTCCAGAGTGCATAGAAGGCGCTCGTCGCAAATACAGCGGTGAAGATGTGTAAAGCTAAGGCCCACCAGCTTCGACTGATACCAGCTCGCACCGTCGGCGCGCCTCTTTCCGCGAGCACAAAAACGAGCAATGCCAACAAACCGACTGCCACGCCTGCCGCAAGTGCGCGCCGTCGAAAATCTTCCTGCAACTCCCACACTCGCGTTTCCAACGTCAAATAAACCGCCGCCAGAAACGCAAACAACGCGAGCGCAAAGAATCCGACGGCAAACGGAAAAGGCGCAAGCCACGATCTGAAAAACCCGCTGGTGACTACGCCGTTCTCGACACGAATTGTGCCGGAAGCGATGGCACCTAATATGATGCCCAACAAAACGGGCGTGATAATACTCGCGATCGAAAACAGTAAACTCCAACGGCGTTGCACATCGTCGCGCTGCACATCGTAACTGCGAAACGTAAACGACGTGCCGCGCAGCACGATTCCGATCAGCAGCAGAGTGATCGGAATATGAAGCGCTGTTGCAATCCCAGCGAATGCCGGCGGGAACGCTGTGAAGAGGATCACGATGACAAGTATCAGCCAAACGTGATTTGCTTCCCAGACTGGACCAATAGCCTCAGCAATCAATTTCCGTTGTTCACGCGCGCGTTTTCCAAAGGCGAATAAATCCCAAACGCCACCGCCGTAATCGGCGCCACCCAACAGCGCGTACAGAACGAGTGACGCGATCATCACGCCGGCGATGATGGTCTCAAGCGGCAAGTGCTGCCTCCTTGGCGATCGGCTCAGGACTTGGCGGACTTGCGGCGACTTGTCGCAACAACAACCAAACAGTAATCACGGCGAGCAGAATATAAAGCAACGTGAACGTGATGAAAGGAACGATCAAGCCAGGCATCGGCGTGACTGCTTCACTCGTTCGCATCACGCCGTTAATAATCCACGGCTGCCGCCCGACCTCCGTAACAACCCAGCCGGTCTCGATGGCGATGAAGCCGAGCGACGCGGCAGCGACCAGCACCCGCAGAAACCATTTCGACTCCAACCACCTGCGGCGCGCTCTCACGTAACGCCACGCGCCCCAGAGGGCTATCAACATCATCGCAACGCCACAAGCAACCATGATCTGAAACGCGACATGCACAACGGCAACAGGTGGACGTTCGTCCGCGCGGAAGTCGTTCAGTCCTTTAACGGTGGCATTTGGTTCGCCGTACGCCAGTAAGCTCAGTCCGTAAGGCACTTCGATCGCGTAACGCGTGACTCCGGCAGTTTCATCAGGAATGCCACCGATCCGCAGCGGCGCGCCCTGCTCTGTTTGAAACTGCCCTTCGAAAGCTGCGAGTTTCACCGGCTGAGTCTTTGCCACTGACTTCGCGAGAAGGTCGCCACTCAATGGTTGCAAGATCGCGGTAGTGCCACCAACGGCGAGTGCGATCGCCAGTGCCGCTTTGTGAAATCGGTTGTATGGATCGCGCAAGAGCATGAAAGCGTGAATGCCGGCGACGACAAATCCTGTCGCGGCATAAGCAGCAAGCGTCATGTGGAGAGTTTGTGGGAAAGAAGCCGGATTCATCATCGCGGCGATTGGATCGATATCGACAGGTTTGCCGGCGACGAGTCGAAAGCCAGTCGGCGCATTCATCCATGCATTGGCGATGACGACAAAGATGCCTGAGAGTGCGCCGCTGACAGCAACCATGGCGCCCGCGAACAGATGAGCGCGAGGCGGCACACGTTTCCAACCGTAGAGGTAGATACCCAGGAATATTGCTTCAGTGAAAAATGCGAAGCCTTCGAGCGAGAACGGCATTCCGATTATCGAACCTGCATAACCCATGAAGCCGGGCCACAACAATCCCAGCTCGAAAGAAAGCACTGTCCCCGAGACTGCGCCGACAGCGAAGAGTATCGCGGTTCCCTTGGCCCACCGCTTGGCGAGGGTGAGATAGATCTCATCTTTCGTGCGCAGCCATCTCCATTCGGCGATCACCATCAGAAACGGCATTGCGATCCCGATGGCCGCAAAGATGATATGAAAAGCGAGCGACATCGCCATCTGCGATCGCGCCGCAAGAAGGTCGTCCATACAACCCGATCATAGCCACAAAGAGGCACAAAACGCACAAGTGCAAACTGAATTCTGATATCCCTTCGAGTACCTTTTACGTTAGACTTGAGTTGAGTCTTGTCATGAGTTCAAGTGTTTCACCGCGAGTGTGTATTGGCGAAGTCATTCGCAATGCAGTTCTGTTTAATCCGGAAAATTCTCGAGCCCTTCTCATGAATTCAGACGTGCTTATCGAAACTGTTGCACGTTTCTTCTCACTCCTTCAGGAGCGCCACGTTGATTACGTTCTCGTTGGTGATATAGCTTTGCTTCAATACGTGGAAGGTCGCAACACAGAGGATATCGATCTGATAATGGCCGTGTCTGCTCTTGAACGTTTGCCTGAGCTGCAAGTCGAAACTCGTGATGTTGATTTCGCCCGCGCGAAGTTCGGAGATCTGAAAGTTGATATGCTTCTCACCAGCAATCCGCTGTTCGACGAAGTCCGTAAGCACTACACAACGTCGAAGCGTTTTGTAGAACAGGAAATTCCATGTGCGACAGTCGAAGGATTGATTTTGTTAAAACTCTATGCCCTTCCTTCACTCTATTGGCAGGGAAACTTCACGCGAGTGGGTCTATATGAAAATGACATTGCGACTTTAATGCACTTCCACAATCCGCCAATTGAATCACTTCTCAACAAGCTCGCAAACTATCTGAGCGATACTGATCTGAATCAAGTTCGGGACATTGTTGGTGAAATTCAGCAACGCCTCAGTCGCTTTGAGAAGCTAAGCTAAAACAGGTTTTGTATCAGGTAAGTTACTCGTGCTTTTTGTGCTTCTTTGTGGCTGACGATGTTACCGCGTGAGGCGGTTGCCGCGGCCGCTGAGGCCGCCGCCGACGTAAGTATGAGTGCCTTCACCACTGCCGAATGACACGTATAACCGAAAGAGAATGTTGTCCAGACGCCGCGGTGCGACGACGACGCCGGCGCCGTAGGTGTGTCTCATCCGGCCCTCATCAAAACGACTCACGCTCGCTGCGACTTTGCCGAAGTCGTAAAACGTGATGAGATCGATTGGTCCATACAACGCGCGCAAGAACTCCGTCTGCACCAGGAAGTGATCGCGGTCGCGAAAACGATAATCTCGAAAACCACGCAACGTATCATCGCCGCGAATGTTTGATCCGCCCAACGTCTCCATCAAATAAAACGGAACTCGCTGACCTGCACGCGTCTCAGCCAACGACAAACGACCACGAATACGAATCTCATTCTTATCACCCAACGGAAACTTGTGTCTTAGATCCGCGTTGAAACGTCGAAACGAGTACAGATGGTCCCCAACGTCCCGGTAGAGATGATAGAAAAACAGATATTCGACCTTGCGTGCCTCCTGCTGGCCGCTTGAATGCAATCCGGCAAATGCAACCAGATGAAGGTAAGGCGGCTGCGAATTCAAACCCGGCGCAGTTGCTTCGGTGTACTTTCGCTCAACTGAAGTTACAGTCGGATTGGCAATGCGAATGAGATCGGGCCAGATGCCTTCGACTGCGCCACCGAGATCCAGCCAGCGACTGATCGGTCGTGCAATATCCGCGCCGGCGACGGCCTCACGATAATGAAACAGCGCACGATCTGCCTGCTGAGTTTCTGGTCCGATGCCGAAGAAATCCAGCCGCGGCATATCTTTGACAAACCCATAGATGTTTGACCTCAAGTCGCCGACATCAGGCGATGCTGTAGTACTGTCGCTGATTCTCGTCAGATGAAAATTACCGTCGATCTCCCAATACTTTTTGATTGACACTCTCGCTGATGAAACGAACTCAGTCTGCAATGCTGAACTAGTAGTGCGATGGCCGTACCCGATTCCGCCGGCGAGTCCACCACCAGGAGCCACGCTACCGACGACCAGGCGAAAGCCATCCTTGCGGGTGACTTTATCGTAGAGATGCTTGCCACATTTGAATAAATATTTGAGGCCTTTGCTCTGATCCGGCTGCGTTTGGCAAGGATTGTTCTGGCTCGGTGTTAACGCCGGCGCAACGGGCGGCGGCGTTTGCGAACGCGCTACCCCGCACGCGATAAAAATAACCACCACGACGACAACAGCCTTGGGTTTTAACGTTTTCGCGGTTGAGACAAATCGCATGACTGTGTTCTCCATGATCTCAGCGTTTCTTATTTGTCGCCTTCTTCGTTTTCTTCGCCTTCGTTGCTTTGACAGCCTTGCTGCTCGTTTTACGAGTTTTGGGTTTGGCGTCTCTACTTGTCTCAATCGACCCGCGGAGCTGATCGAGATATCTCGCCGCTTCCCGCTCGCTGCTCATCGAAGTCACCTGCGACGCCACTGTGTGGCCTGGCAGAATCTTATCTGCCACGACAGCCTGGAAGACCATCGCCTGCTGAAACTCATTGAGTTGTCCGGTGGTATTGGGAACAATAGTTCCAGACTCTGCGGAACTCGATGCGACATCATTCGCCGAAGCTGCAAAGGCAAACGACGACGACGGCGCGGACGCGACCTTAGGAAACTTCACCTTATCAGCGCGAGGCGATGAGAGATTGAGACAGTCTTCAAACGTGTTCGCCTGGCGGTCGCGTTCAGTGAGCGCAGACTTTTCCCAATCGGGTATGAATAACTTTCTTGCCGTCGCAATTATTGAAGTGTGATCGAAAACTTTGTCGTGAATGATTGTTCCCTTTTTAATGAAAGGTGAAACGAGCACTGCCGGCACACGAACACCGAGGCGCGTGAAGTCGAAAACCTCGGGAGGTCTGTCGCCAGGATTCACAGTTTTCGGAGGCGGCACATGATCGTAGAGCCCGCCGTGTTCGTCATAAGTGATCAGCAGCAGCGTGCTCTCCCATGTCTGCTTGTTGCTCGTGATCGCCTCGTAAACGGCATTGATGACGCGTTCGCCCAAACGCATGTTGTGATCGGGATGCTGATCCGAAGCGAGGAAGTCAACGGAAGCTGACAGGTCGTTGAATCGCGGCTCGACAAAACTCACAGTGGGCAGCTTGTTCTTCTTGCAGTCGTTGCGAAAGTCGTCGAAGAAAAACAGAAACTTCTTGGCGTTTTTGATTATGAATCCAACCGCCAGGCCGAGCGTGTAGTCGTGGTAGTAGATCTTGGAAGAAACGCTGTTTTTGTCGAGCACTTCAAAGATTGTTCTCAACGAAAGGTAGTTCGGGTTCATGTCGACGCGACCGAGCGAAGTCGCGCCGAATGCAAATGCACGGTTTGGCAATGTTGGACCAGGCACAGAGGCGAACCAGCGATCGCAAACGGCATATTCCTGCGCGAGTGTCTGTATGTTCGGGAGCCGATTTGGCCCGAAGCACTTCATCACCCTGTGTGACTTCTGCACGTTCTTCGTTTTGCCTTCGTAAGCTTTGACGAAGCCCTCCATCGTAGCTGGGCCAGTGCCGGCAAGATTCCCGAATATCTGTTGATTGACGCTGAGGAAGTCGTGCGGTGGATCCGGATTGAGATCACCCGCGTGCTGCGCATCCTTAGTGACTCGAACTGCCGTGCCCTGGCTGTCGGGATTGGTCTCATCGCCGTTGAGACCGTCGATGGGCCACGCATTACTTTTCAGGAAGCCAAACACATGATCAAACGAACGGTTCTCCATCATCAAAACAACCAGATGCTCGATTTTTTTCGCCATGAGGCATTCCTCCCGTCATCTGTTCGACGGCCAACCCGACGCTACCGCGTTGCGGTACTGACCCGATTCCCTCAAGGTACGGTGCTTGGATCCGGGTCCAGTACCGCAACGCGGTAGCGTCGGGTCTTAGCCAGTCGACCTCTTATTGATAGATGTCATTTACACGTACTTTTGTTTCGAGGATTCTCTGACACGCGCAAAAAGCAAAAGATGCCACGCTTTAACTCGTGGCATCTTTTCGAATCAGTCACTCTTGTAGTGAGTTGCTAATTCGCCTTTTTTCCGTTCACGACGATCATCTGTGCCGGGAATTTCATCTGGTTATCAGGAAAGAATTGTCGCACCGCTTGCTCGACTTCACGGGCAACTTCGGCCCGCTCATCGCCCGAAAGCTTTGCTAGTTTTGTCCTTAGGGTATCGGACGTTTGCGAGCGCATGCCCCAAAACTCACGAGGTGAGATCGGCGCTGCGATATCGAAACTGATCACGTGTTCCATGACGTCAACAGCCCCGGATTGTTCCATCACCCTGGCGAGTTTGCCGTGTTCGGCAAATCGAAAAGCATTTGGCGCGTCTGTGTCAGCCGGAGGTGAGGCGATATGTTGATCCATGATGCCGCTGACAATGTAACAAAATGGATTGATGTCACTCTTATGCCAGACTGCCAGAGCAAGATTGCCACCCGGTTTAGCAACGCGAAGCATCTCGCGTATTCCGGCGTGTGGATCGGGAAAGAACATCACGCCGAGACGACAGACAACGGCGTCGAATGAGTCATCTGGAAACGGCAGTGAGTCGGCGGAGCATTGGCGAAATTGAACGTTCTTGATTCCGCGCTGCTCCGCTTCACGCTGCGCGGCTTCAACCATCTCGAGTACAGCATCGGTGCAGGTCACCGAGCCGGTTGGACCAACTACTCCCGCGATTGTCAGTGAAGGCTCACCCGCACCACCTGCTACGTCGAGTACTGATTGTCCTTCGCCGATCACTGCGTGCTTGATCAGGGCCTCAGTAAGAGGCGCGAACATAATTCGTATCGTCGCGCTATGTTTGGCCCAGTACTTCGCAGTCTCGCGCCACTCGACTAGAACGTTGTTAACAGCATTTGCGGAATTGGTGCTCACAGAAAGAGTTTTGAAGCTAGGTTGCTACCGGAAATGGCTGATAATAAATGTAAACTTAATTCTTCGGCAACTGACCTGATGCAGACTGGCTCTGTGCGATCTTTTTTCGTCGCAGCAAATTCCGCCAACAAACAGCAAAATACGCCAACCAGCCTAAGTTGACATTCAGATTGTTAGGGATAGTGTCTAGCAGCATCGCGGCTTACTTTAATCTGCTCAGATCCTAAACCCCCGGCACTTCGGGTCAACGCTTTGCACCGGTTTCGCCTTTAATTAAGACGCAAGCCTCGAATTAAGACGCAAGCCTCGTTCTACGTTTCATTTCACGCTTTACCACCTCTTCAGTGAATCTTTTCTAAGGTTCACAATCCATTCCCTTGGCTCGATCACTCCTGCCAAGCATCGCCCAAAAAGGAGAGTCCTATGGTGTTTATCTCAAAAAGAAACAGAAGATGGGAAAGAGAAAAACAACAAGCCCTCAACAATAGACTTGAGTTAGTAAAAGAGGGCTTCACTCGGCGCACCCTCATGAAAATGGGATTAATGAGCGGCGCTGGAGTTCTGTTTCCCAAGGTCGGGTTAACCCATCCCTCGGTCCAATATCATGATCACGGCAGCGGGTGCGATTTCGGTAACAGCCCAATGCCGGCTCAGGTCTTTGTCGATCCGATGCCGATTCCTCCCGAGCTGCCGGCGCGTCCGTTGACTGATCCCGGATTGCAGTTTGGCGCTCCGCCGCAGATATGCCCCAACAATGCCCCCAATCCCAACAACAACAATCTTCCATTTGAGGGACGGGGCCAATTCAACGGTCTTGTAAGACCAGGCTCGGACTGTTTTCAGTTTTTCACGCAGTATCCGGTACAGAAGTATTATGTGCAACGCATTAGAGCCAATAACAACTTCAGGATCTGTTCCGATACAAACATTCCGGCGCAGTTGATTTGGGGATTCAATCTGGGCGGCACGCTCGCGAGTGATGTCGCGACATTTCCCGGACCAACTATCGTCAGCCGCTACCAAGAACCATGGCTCATTCGCCGCTTCAATGAACTACCCACACAAAGTCAAAACGGCGGTTTCGGAGTGCCAGAAATGAGCACTCACCTCCATAACTTCCACTCCGCTCCGGAAAGCGATGGTGGTCCATGTCGCTGGTTTTTCCGCGGACAGTATTTTGATTATTACTTCACCGCACAGCAGGCTGGGTTTGCCTCTACTCATCCACCTAACGGTGACATCAACGAATCGCTGAGCACGATGTGGTACCACGATCATCGCATCGACCACACCGCCGAAAACACTTACAAAGGGCTCGAGGGCTTCCACCTCATCTTCAACCAGTTCGATACAGGAAACGAAACCACAGGCTTCCGACTGCCGAGCTATCCGCAGTTTGATATTCCGATCATCCTCAACGACAAACTGCTCGATCCCGACACCGGGAAGATCTGTTTCGATACCTTTGACTTCAAGGGACTGCTCGGCGACATTCAGTTGGCAAATGGAATCATTCAACCGTTCCTCAATGTGAATAAACGGCGATATCGCTTCCGCGTGTTGAATGGCGGGCCTTCACGTTTCTACGAACTATTCCTTACCGATCCGCTTTCTCCCGGCACGGTAATTCCGTTCTGGGTGATCGCCAATGACGGCAACCTTCTGCCGAAGCCAAAACAGGTCACCAGCTTCCGCATCAGCGTTGCGGAGCGCTACGACATCATCATCGACTTCAATCAGGTCAAGAACCTGATAGGCACTCACACCAACGTTCGCCTCGAGAACCGAATGATCCAGAATGATGGACAAGGTCCAACCTGTGACGTGGCGTATCCAGGGCAAGGCACTTATTGTGTCGAGTTCCGCATCGGCGCCGCAGTGGCCGACAACAGCGTGGACCCGGCCACTCAGCCATCGTTCTACACGCTCCCATCAGTCATCGCTCCGCGCATCACGCGCCACTTTGAATTCGATCGCGACAACGGTCAGTGGGTTATTAACCAACGGTTCGCGGACTGCAATGAGCTTCGCTTCACTGTGACGCAGAACACGGCCGAAAACTGGGTACTGACAAATCCGCGCGATGATTGGCAGCACCCGATTCATATACATCTGGAAGAGCACCAGATCCTGAGCCGTGTAGATAATAACGGGCGCTATGACAGTCGCAGCGGTGACAGCCGCACGCGTGACCGGAGCGGCGCCAATTGTCCGTGGCCTGGGGGAGGTGCTGGTATCAGCACGACGCGCCCCGGCGTTCCTAACGTGGAGGTATCACGTAAAGACGTGACTACACTTCAATTCGATGAGGACGCCACAATCTTCTTCCGCTTCCGCGACTTCCGGGGAGACTGGCCCATGCACTGCCATAACACGGTTCACGAAGATCACGCCATGATGCTGCTGTTCCAAGTGCAACCTAACGTGATTGATAACACCTACGAACCATAAACAGCCGCCAAATGGCGAAGCAATCGAAAGGAGCAAATAGTTATGCCAAAAATTACAAGAAGAAAATGGCTGGCGGCTGCTGGAACCACTACGGCCGTAGTTGGGGCCGGCGCTTTGACTGGCGCGATTCCTGTGCTGGGCCAGGAGGCAACACCTAAAAGCAAGCAACACTACGACTACAAGAACAGCTCACCACGCGTGCTTTTACAGCGTCGCCACCTTCCTAACGTTGAACTAATCACGCAGGATGGAAAGAAGGTCCGTTTCTACGACGATCTCGTCAAGGACAAACGCGTGGTGATCCAGTTTATGTTCGCACGCTGCAAGGATATCTGCCCGGTGATTACCCACCACTTGGTTGAGGTTAAGGAAATGTTGAATGGCCGCGTCGGTAAGGACATTTTCTTTTACTCGATCACGCTGAGTCCCGAGGAAGACTCTCCTCGGGACCTGAAAGCTTTTGCCAGGAAGCACGGAACAGGTCCAGGCTGGACGTTTCTGACCGGAAAGCCGGAAGACATTCTGAATTTGCGGAAGTCGCTTGGCTTCTTCTACAAGAATCCTAAAGAAGACGCCGACAGAAACAACCATTCGGGAATGATCATGATCGGCACTGAACCACTAATGCGCTGGGCGCATTGTCCGGGAGGATCAAAACCCGAATGGATCGCTACTGTTATCCGTACGGAGATGGAGGCGCCGCTCCAGGGAACGGTGGACGGCGTAACTCAAGCAGATGTCGCTTTTCGGGCGAAGGAACCCGTTAATGGCATGAACCCGTCCGGTTCTGGTCACGTTCATAAGTAGAACTGTAGAGTGGTCAGCTAAAGACGCTAAACAAGGGGAGCCTGTATTAAGCTCCCCTTGTTAGGTTAAGCTCGATTCCAATCCATCACGCCGCCGAGTAAACCACTAATCTCCTCGCGAATAAAAGCCTTCACGCCCTCACGTCCAGTCAAAAGCAGCCAAACTGGTCCATCATCAGGCTCGACTTCGATAGAGAAATGCAGGAATGGGCAACAGAGTTTCTCAAGCGAAACGAACTCAGCCATCTTCACCAGCAGATCCGGTCCAGTCGCCAAGCGAAAGCCGTAGCCGTGTGGCAGTTCGCGGACCTCCTGGATTTGTGAAAAGAGCTCGCGACTGTTAGCAAGATGCGATTGCCTCTGGTCCGGCAGCAGCGCGCTCATATCACAACTCAATGGTGATTGCAGACGATTGTCCGAAACAAACTGTCTGAGCCGATCGTGGATCTCGTCGCGCACTCGGCGAAAGACGGCGAGTCGGGCAGGCTCGTCGCCTTCTGCGGCTGCCGGATCGTCAAAGCTCCAATGAATGCGGCTGGTCCCGCCGGGAAATATAGGACACTGTTCATTTGCGTTGTCACACACGGTAATGACGTAATCGAACTCGCGTCCCACAAAATCGTCAACAGATTTCGAGTGTTGCTGTGAGATATCGATGCCGATCTCGCGCATCGCTTCGATCGCCTCTGGTCTGACGCTTGTTGGTGCCACGCCGGCACTGGCGCCGTCGAAACGATCTCCGGCGATGTGTCGCAACAGACCTTCCGCCATCTGGCTTCTGGCTGAATTACCTGTGCAGAGAAACAACACGCGTTTGCGCTCACTCATGTTCACTTCTCACTTCTAAAGATTCCGTTCGATTCAACCAGCTGAATAAAATCGTGGCCGCTCCAGCACCGGCGATTTGGGCAACGATGAACGCCGGTGTGTCTAACGGCCTGATCCCGGCAAACGTATCAGTGACGGATCGTGCCAGCGTTACAGCCGGATTCGCAAACGACGTCGAAGCCGTAAACCAGTAAGCCGCCGTAATGTAGGCTGCCACCGCAAACGCCACCGTCGATCTAAATCGCGCGCAACCCCAAATCACCGCTAACAGACCAAAGCTCGCGACAAATTCGCTGAACAGTTGTGCGTTTCCATTTCGCGCGTGCCGTGAAGCAAAAAACAGCGGCAATCCAAACATCAGGTGCGCAACGCCCACTCCAGCAAAAGCGCCGGCGATCTGCACGAGCACGTACGCAGGCACTTCACGCCACAAAACAACTCGCTGCCAGGCATGCGCAATAGTGATCGCCGGGTTGAAATACGCGCCCGATATTGGACCAAATGTGAGAATAAGCACAACGAGAGCACCACCGGTCGCAATCGAGTTTGCCAATAGCGCAATCGCAACGTTGCCGGCCGCCAGCCGTTCGCCCATGATTCCTGAGCCTACGATGGCGGTCAGCAGCATTGCAGTACCAACTGCTTCAGCAACAAGGCGCTTGAGAAGTGGTTGACTCACGCACGACTCCTATCGGTGCAGTGCCACAGCACGATGCCGATGCAACAGCGGCAGTTGCGGGTTCCTCTTCAACCACTTTGGTGCCACACTCGCAGGGCGCCGTTTCCGCCAGATTGTCTTCCAGAACAACAAACACTTCCCATTCGTTGCCGTCGGGATCTCTTACCCACGTCTTGTCCTGCAAAGCGTAGCAACAACTGGTTTGCATCTCGTCGCGTGTGAGCAGTCCGGCTTCGACCCACTTTTCGCGCATCGCGAGCACGTCGTCAGTTGACGCTACCTGAATTCCGAGGTGTGACAACGCTCCGCGATCTGCAAACCTGTATTCATTAAGCGTCAGATTCAACGGCGGATTCTGCACGTCAAACTTTGCGTATCCCGTTCTGACTTTGCCTGGTTCAATACCCAACATCTTCCTGTAAAACTCGATACTCCGCTCCACGTTGTGAACATTCAGCGCCAGATGCGCCTTTAGAGCCTGTACTTGTTTCTCGCTGGTCATCGTCTCTCTCCTTCTATCGGGCAAATACCACATTCGCCTAAGCAAATATGTGCCACAGTATCAGGTAAGCCCAGACATATGTCAAGGCATATATTCAATCTCGTGCTAAAATAACCGGCATGAGCAGGAAATCTAAGGAATTCGACAAGGAATTCTTCTTTCGCGCACTGGCGGACCGTACTCGTCTGCGGTTACTTAACCTCATTAGAGGCGACGAAGTGTGTGTTTGCTTCTTCGTCGAGATCCTCAAAACCAATCAACCAAAGATCAGCCGGCACCTGGCATACCTGCGACGAGCGGGGATCGTTGGAGCACGAAGAGAGGGACAGTGGATTCATTACCGCGTGGTTGAACCCAGCGATCCTGATGCAGCTCGAGTATTGAAGGATGTGATGTCGTGGCTGGCGAATGATAAGGAGATGCAACACGATCGCGAGCGTCTGGAGAAAGTGTGTTGTGCGCCACAACTTCCTATCAGTATTCAAGGCGCGCCGCGTCCACTCAACCTCGCAACTCGGTAAACAAAAACTTAACCAAGCCAGCCGTTGCGGAAACCGGCGCGGCGGAGACCCTCTATAATAAAAGGACAGCGGCGCATCAGTCGCCAGATCAAACCTGAACGGTAGTTTTCGATCATCATCACGATCGGTCCCTGGTCCAAGCCGTAGTATCCGTCCGACACCCAACCTTTGCGTTTGCCTGAAGTGAACGTCGAGTTGTAACTGCACTTGAATCCGTACTTGTTCGTTATCTCCGGATAATCTTTGTTGAGACGATTCAAAGACGGCAGCACGACTTCCGGAGCAAACGGTAAAGACGCAACGACGGCCCACGGCGCCAGTGTGCCGTCGTCCGGACCGTACGGAATCGACCGCGCTTTGTAGTCGAAAAAAGCAATCCTTCTGCCGTTGATGCGTCGTACGGCTGGGCCTGGACCATCACTGGCCGTGATACCCCAGCGAAATCGATCGTAACCGTTAAACTTTTTCGGATTGTGCATGGTATAAGCCTGCTGCGCGTAGATAGCGCGTCGACTGTTTTCGAAATAGTTGATGGCCTTGCCACGCATGTATTCATCCTGAATGCCGCGAAAGTCGATCCAGATGTGTGAGAGGTGATGAATGAAAAGTGGTCCAGCGTATACAAACTCGTGGCCGTAGAGCTTTTTCCATTTGTAAGTTCTGGTCCAGGCATTGTAGCTCTCCGCGGGCAGAGGAAATGTCGGCGAGGCAAGACCAAGAACGTAAAGGATCAAAGCCTCGTTATAGCCGGTCCAACGATATCTGATGAATCCTCTCTCCGGTTTCCAACCATGCGAAACCGTCAGCGCGCCGTTCTGCGCCCAATGCCAGTCGGCGCGTTTGTAAAGAGTCTCAGCCAGCGCCCTGATTTCGCGTTCATCGTTTGTGTCACGATTGAAATAGCGAGCGGCTGTGAGTCCTCCGGCAATAACATACGTTGTATCGATGGTAGAGATCTCCGACTTCCATGCGCGCCGGCCAGTCTTCATGTCGAGAAAGTGATAGTAGAAGCCTTTGTAACCCGTGGCGTCAGGTTGTTTGCCTTGCGGAGCGTCATGAAAGAACCGGAGAGTCGTCAAGGTACGCTTCACGGCCTCGGCTCTGGTCATGTACTTCCGTTCAACTCCGATCGGATAGGCAGTCAACGCAAAGCCGACGACGGCAATCGAAGCGGGCGATCCGTGGCGCGTACTATCAGGAACGAGACCATTCTCGAGATTCACTTCGTCCGAGAAGTACTTAAACGTGTCGCGTTCTATGCGCGCGAGTTCTTCATCTGATAAGGATGGTTCCAGTACTTTCATCTCGGTTTGAAGTCTATGGTAATTGCGGCAACGGCGTGTGCCGGCAAATTTGCTTTTAGAAACACTGAGCCGTTGTGAAAACTTATCGGCTGCGTCTCGGTGACGAGTTGGGACGCTTCTTCCAACTGATCGACTTGCTCGCGAGTCAAGTACTCCGGTTGGCCCAGCTCCAACCACAGTCGCTTAGGATTTGCATGTTCTTCGTCGATGCGTTGTATTCGCGCCGACACCGGTTCGCGTGCATTATTTAATCGCAATTCAACCTGCTCTGTTTCAATCGAGTGACCCGGCGTCGTGTGATTTGTCAACAACACAGTCACACTCGACTCTTTCTGAATCACGTTGCAATCGACAGTTTCATGCAGCCCATCGACCAGCGACAGCCTGTCGCCCAGATGATGAAGCAGCTCAAACGTGCGATAACTCGGCTTCGGAACGCCATGAAGCGTGAGCAAACCAAAGCCACCGTGAAAAGGAACGGGCGGTAAATATCGTTCTTCGAAGATGTCTGACAAAGTCCAGAAGCTGTAGCCGTCGACCAATCCGTTCGCTTCCATCAGCGTCGAGGCGACGAAAGCTGCTGCGTAAGGCTCATCGTGCAGTGGATCTCCCGGATCGGACGAAGAGTTCCATTCAGTGTAGTAAACCGGCCGGTTGCGTGCGTGGTAGCGCGTGTTCTGTGCAACCTCGCGCATAGTTCCACGCTGGGCTTTGAAGAGTTGCACTTCCGTGTCTTCATCGCGCTCGAAGCCATCGTTTGGATAATGATGCGTGCTGACAAAATCCGCGGGCACGTCGTTGCGCTCACAGAAGTCAACGAATTCTTCGATCCACTCACTTCTAGCTGTGGCGGGTCCGCCGACTTTGAACGACGCTGAAGATCGCTTGATCGCTTCGGCGGTGTGACGATAAAGACGGAAGTAGTCACGTTGAGTTCCAGCCCAGAACGCTTTCAGATTCGGTTCGTTCCACACCTCAAACAACCACTCGCCAACTTCGTCTTCACCGTAACGCTCGGCGCAGTGTGAAACGAGACGCCCGATCAAGGTGGTCCACTGTTTGTAATCTTTCGGCGGCGTGATGTTCGCTTCGTAGTTGAAGACTGTCTTGCGGCCGGAGGCGAGTGCTATCGGCATGAAGCTCAACTCGACAAATGGCCGCATGCCAATCGAGAGCAGGAAGTCGAAAATCCGATCGCAGTTGAAGAAGGAATGATGAAACCGGCCATTGTTCTCTCGGACCACCACGCCCATATCGGACAACAGTCCATGAAAGCGCACGTGACGAAAGCCCAATTCATCATGAGCTCGTTTTAACTGGTGCTGCCAATCGGCACGCAACGCCACCGGCGCGTGGTCGCTTCCGACGGTGTGTTCCCAGAAATGCGGGAGCGGAATCGTTGCTTCTGCCAGATCACAGAAGAAAGTGAGTCTACTCACAGCACCTGCCGCAATGCCCGGCGGCTGAGTTCAGCCGTCGCTCCATAGACAAGATGAGAAGCAAACGCGTAAGCATGCGTTGAAAGTGGATACGCAGTTGGCCCTTTTGAGAGTCCGAGCAGTGGCACCGTAACTTCGTCGGCGACCAGCCAGAAGACTGCTCCAAAGGGAAGACCCGCACCTGCGGTGACTTCCGGCGAAATCTCCGCAAGCGCTCCGTACAATCCGCCAGTGGCGGTACCAAAGGCATAATGGACCGCGGCGCCCGCAGGTTTCTTCTCGCTCTCCTGCAACTCATGACCAAAAACATATTCGGAGATCACTTTGGCTGTTTCAACTGTCGCGTCGTCCTGCTCGCTCATGTCCTGGCTTTGGTCGCCAGTGGATCCGTCGCTTGGTTGCATCGATTGCGCTCCGTGTGGCTTCTGAGAGTCTCCTGCGAGTTTGGTCCATGCCGCCTGAAACTGGTTCATGGTCCATGATGCAACTAAGCCGGCAGCTAGTCCAGCGACGATTCCCTTCCAAACATTTCCTTCTCTGTTTTGACAATGCATATCGGTTTTCCCCCACCTCGAGTCATACGTCGAAAGCTGTGCAACTTCGCTGCCAGAAACCTCGCGTTTGATTTGTTCGAATTTTCTTTCCGTGAGGACTTCGACACGCGCGCGGCTGTACTTCTCTAATACGGCCGTGTTTCGCAATTTGAAGAGGGTTAGCAGTGGTTTAGGCCACAGCCTTGCGGGGTCGGACCTCCTTAACGACCTGTGCTCCGATCTGATCCTCGGCAATGTCCATGTCGTACCTGGCTTGAAGGTTCAGCCAGAAATGCGGACTCTGGCTAAAGTAGCGGCCGAGCCGCAAAGCAAGCTCGGCAGTAACTGGTCGTTGGCCATTGATGACGTGACTAATCCTCATCGGCGCTACACCGATATCCTGGGCCAACCGATATTGCGACAGGCCGAGCTCTTCCAATAACTCTTTTAGATATTCACCAGGGTGTACGGGTGTAATCTGTTTTTTGGGCATAACTCCTCAATGGTAATCGACGATCTCAACTTGTTCCACATCGCCATCACGCCATACAAAGCAGATCCGCCATTGATCGTTGATGCGGATGCTGTGCTGTCCCTTGCGGTCGCCTTTCAAGACTTCAAGTCGATTTGAAGGAGGCAAGCGAAGATCGTCGAGTCTGGTGGCAGCGTCAATCGCGTTGAGCTTCATAAAAGCTCGTTGCTGAATAGTTCGGGGAAAGCGTCGAACAAACTGCCGGCGGAAAATTCGTTCGGTATCGCGGCAGCGAAACGACCGTATCACAAGCCTGATGGTAAACAAAGTGTTTACTATCAGTCAAGTTTTGCGCTTTGGCAGTTGAGAGAGGGTGATCGAAATATAGATCCTGTTGACCAATAGGATCTATATTTCTTGCGGTGCCGCAGGTTCCTCAACAGTAGCTCCGATCTTTTGTGAGCGGCGGGAGCGGAAGAAGGAGGTGCGATCCAGGACCTTCTCCTGAAACTGTTCGAGGTAAAGATAAATCACCGGAGTGATGTAAAGGGTAATAAACTGCGAAACGATTAGGCCGCCGACGACAACCAAACCAAGAGGCCGTCGTGAAGATCCGTCGGCACCATAACCCAACGCGATTGGCACGGCGCCAAACACAGCCGCCAGCGTCGTCATCAGAATCGGACGGAAGCGGTCCATACTGGCATCGTGAATCGCCTTGTCCGCCGCTTCACCGGCCTCAACTCGATGGCGCGCGAAGTCGACGATCATGATTCCGTTCTTTTTCACAATGCCCATTAACATAAACATGCCCACGAACGCGTAGAGCGACGCTTCCTGCCCAAACAAGATCAGCGTCAACAACCCACCGACGAGAGCTGTCGGCAACGTCGAGAGCACCGTCAACGGATGAACATAACTCTCGTAAAGAATCGCGAGAATCACGTACATGACAAACACAGCCAGCGCCATCAGGATCGTCAAACTCGTGACTGTGCGACTAAACGTCTGCGCCTCGCCCTGCAACTCCGCCCGCACACCGGACGGAACGATCTGCGCCGCCGTCTGCTCGATGTGGTTTGTCGCAGTGCCGAGCGCCACGCCCGGCTTGAGATTGAAGAACAGCGTCATACTGGTGAACTGGTTCAAGTGATTCACAACTTGTGGACCAAGCACCGATTTCCATGTGACCAATTCGCTGAGCGGCACGAGTCTGCGCCCGTCATCTGATTTGATGTAGAGCAGCGAGAGATCCTCTGGCTTCTCGCGCACGGTGTCTTCCATCTCCAGGATGACCTGATACTGATCTTCGGGTTTCTTGATCAGGTACAGATAGTTTTGCGAATAAGCATTGCGCAACAACGTCAGAATTCGTGCCTCGGAAACACCGTACGTCTTTGCCTGATCGCGACGAATGTCGATATTCAGGTTAGGTGTGTTGTTGTAGTAGTCCGAAGAGACAGTTAAGAAGCCGGGATATTCCCTCAACTTGGCCATCAGCTTTTGGCCCACATCGTAAACCTGACTCGGATCCGCGCCCGAGACTGTGAACGCGTACTGACCTTGCTGTTGACTAGTCACACCCGTGCTGATCTCGAGCACGGGAAACGGCCTTAGGAACGTCATGATTCCAGGGATCGAGTTGAGCTTGCTCATCATCTCGGCCGTGACTTGGGGGATAGGTTTTCGTTCTTCGGGCGGCTTGATAAACGTGAACGTGATGCCCTGATTCGAGGAAAGAAAACCGGTCGCGCCGGTCATGGTGAAATCAGTGATGACATTCGGATCCTGCTGCAACATCTGAGCGACGCGATCCTGATACTCGTGCATCTGTTTTGGCGACGAACCTTCCTGCGCGATGAACGCGCCGAAGATCACGCTGCTGTCGCCCGGCGGCAAGAAAGTTTTTGGCACGAGCATAAACAGCCAGATGGTGCCGGCCAAACAGATGGCCCAGATCACGGGCGAGACCCAACGATTACGCAAAAACCACCAGAGCGATCCGCCGTAAAAAGCCAGTATTCGTTTTTCGATACCGCCGATGACGCGTTCCATCCACGTCCTGCTCGAACCGTGGCCGCGTTCTTTCAACAATCGCGCGCACATCAGAGGCGTCAGCGTCAGCGATACCAAACCCGACGCGAGAATCGCGATAACGATCGTGATCGCAAACTCGCGGAAGATGCGTCCGACTAATCCGGTCATGAACACCAGCGGTATGAACACAGCCGCGAGTGAAATCGTCATCGACATGATCGTGAAACTGATTTCCTTCGCGCTGCTGATGGCTGCCTCAAAGGGCTTCTCACCACGCTCCATCCGCCGAACGGTGTTCTCAAGAAAAACGATCGCATCGTCAACGAGAAAACCGATCGCCAGCGTCAACGCCATCAACGAAAGGTTGTCGAGACTGTAGCCAAGACCACGCATCGCGATGAACGTGATCAGCAATGAAAGCGGCAACGCCACGACTGGAATGAGCGTGTCGGTCACGCGGCCGAGAAAAGCAAAGATCACCATCACAACCAACACGAACGCGATGATCAGCGTCGCCTGCACGTCGGCAACCGAGTGAACGATGCTTGCAGAACGATCGTAGATTGGCATGATCCTGATCGACCCCGGCAACTCCGAGCTAACCAGCGGCATAATCCCGTAGATCGACTTCGAGACTTCGACAGCATTCGCGCCGGCGCGTCGATTCACTGCCAAAATCACGGTCGCACTGGGCACAGAGTAACCACGCACCCAAAAGCGCATGTTCACGCGCTCGTCCTGGACCGAATCCTTCACCGTCGCCACATCGCGCAGGTAAATGGGCGCATTGCTCGTGCCGCCGACAATGAGATTGCCGTATTGTTCGGCGGTTTCGAGTTGACCCTGTGGCCGGAGAACTGCGGTTCGCGATGGACTGTCTAACTGGCCAGCGCCGGTGTAACTGGTCCCATTCTTAATGGCATTGTTGAGGTCGTCGATCGAGATACCGCGCGCCCACAGCGCCGATGGATTTGCTTTGATGCGAATCGCCGATTTGGTTCCGTAAACGTTCACCTGCGACACGCCCGGCAGGATGCTGATGCGCTGCCCCACGCTCGTGCTCGCGTAGTCGTACAACTGACCGGACGTGACCGAATCACTGGTCATCGCCAGATACATGATCGGCTGATCGTTGGGATTGGTCTTTGAATAAGTCGGCGGCGATGGCAGGTCTGCCGGCAGACTGCTGATCGATTGTGAAATTGCAGTCTGCACGTCGGTGGCTGCGGCGTCGATGTTCTTGTCGAGAGCAAACTGAAGCGTAAAGGTAGCCACGCCCTGCGCGCTCTGTGAAGTCACGACTTCGAGGCCGTTGATCTGCATGAACTGCCGCTCGAGCGGCGTCGCGATGTTGTTGGCGATCGTGTCAGGACTCGCGCCCGGATAACCAACCCGCACTTGGATCACGGGATAATCGACTGCGGGCAGATCGTTCACCGGAAGCTGAAAGTAACTCATCACTCCGAAAAGAATCACGGAGAGAGTCAATACCGCGGTCATGACCGGCCTGCGAATGAATGGTTCAGAGAGATTCATGACTTCGATCCACTTGCTGCTGCCGTCGCGGGCGGTTGCTCGACGACTTTGCCGCCGGGCGTAACGCCGAGTTGCCCGTTCGTCACAACCTTTTCTCCTGCGGCGACACCCTTCTCAACGACGATCAAGTCTCCTTGTCGTTGGCCCAGCGAGACGGGACGTTGCTCCGCAGTCGAGTCAGGCTTGATCACGTAGATGTATGAACCGTTGGCTGACATCTGCGGCGCCGAAGCAGGCACCAGCACTGCGCCTTCGACTCTTCCCAACAGCAGTCGAACGTTGACAAAACGCCCCGGCCAAAATCGATGATCGGGATTTGGCAGCGTCGCGCGCAGAGTTACCTGACCAGTCTCGGTTTGCACTGAATTGTCAACAAACGTCAGTCGACCGGGGATTGCATCATCGGCAGAGTCAGGAAGATGGACTTCGGCGATGAGTGTCCCGGCCCGCATCTGCTCCTGCACCGCTGAAAGACGATCCTGCGAGATCGTGAAATCGGCGTAGATCGGATCCAGTCGCTCGATCACCAGCAACGTATTCTTCGGAACGCCGCTGGTCGTGTCATTCGAGCCGCCAGGATTGACAACATTTCCAGGGTCGACGAGTCGTTGACCGGCGCGGCCGTCAATTGGCGAGTAGATGTAGCAGTAACTGAGTTGTACCTTCGCGGTATCGATTGCAGCGTTATCGACTTTGATCGTCTCCTCGGCGCTGCGCACTGCGGCGGCTGCGGCTTCGGAGGTGGCTTTGAGTGAGTTGTAATCAGCACGCAGTTGCTCGTATTGCTCGCGCGGCACGACGCCCTGCTCGACCAGCGTGCTATAGCGCTGGACTTGTGCGAGTCCCCATTTCTCGCGTGCAACCTCACGCGCATGGTTGGCCTCAGCCTGTTTTTGCGCCGCAATATCTCTGGCGAGATTGGCCTGTGCCTGTTTGAGATTCGCGTCAAAAGGTCGCGGGTCGATCGTGAAAAGTAGTTGGCCCTTTTTGACGTTTGCGCCGTCAGTGAAATGAATCTTATCGATGCGGCCCGAGACTTGTGGCTGAATCGCAACGGTTTCACGCGATACGATCTTGCCGAGCGCGTCCATGTAAGTTGAAACGTCTTGAGACACTGCGGTGCTGACGACCACTGGGGCAGGTGGCCGGGCAAAGTTCTGCTGGGCCTTGTTTACACAAGCGGAGAGAGCGGCGCAGAGTCCACTCATTGCCAGGAGAATTGCCACACGACAAGACAAGCTCTGCTTGGATTTCATAGAGTTACTTCCTTAGCGCAGAAAAGCGCCAAGCACATTGTGCCATTAGACAGCGATAATACTAAATGGACTGCCCAGAACGAGTGTTAAGTGCAGGTAAAAATTTGTTAAGAATTGTGAACAGGGCCGCGGATTTGCGCGGATAAACGCGGATCAGATCCGTGTTCATCCGCGGTCATCTGCGGCTCAATGTCAAATCTTATCCAGCAAGTCGATCAGGTGGGTTTCGTTCTCGCCGACGATAACAACTTTGTCGGCAAAATCAGGATTCGCGGCAAAGAACGCTTTGAGACTGTGCTTCTTTGGTGACCAGTTTGGTCTCACTTTAGCTTTCGGATTTTTCTTCTTCCGCGTTTTCTCTTTCCCTTGTTCTTTTTCCCACGTCTTCTTGCGCTCAACGTCGATCTCTTCGATCGGATAAGTCAGGTGAATGGTGAAATCCTCTTCACCACGTTCGTCGAGTAACATTTCCAACGTCTCACATTCCGGATTCCCATGCTCGCCGTTGCCGGAAAAGACGTAATGGTCGGCAGTGACGCGCCGGAAGAAAATCGGATCCATATTCCTATCGCTGCCGTGATGCGGCACTTTGAGAATATCGACGTGCATCGTGCTCTCGTCGTCATCCTTTAAAAGGCCGGCCAGCTCGAGTCCGTCCAGAATCTTGTCGCCGCGCGCGTCGCCGGTCAGCAAGATACGTTTCTTACCGACCTCCGCGAGCACCACCAGACTCGATAGGTTAGCAACTGAGGTGTCGGTAAACGCAGCGAGTGCAGCCTCAGTCTTCTCGCCTTTCTGTTGTTTTTCGAGAAAAGTATCGTGTGCTTTTTGCAGTTTCACCACTTCATCGTTCATTGGCCCAACTATGGTGAACTTGAGCCCCTTTCCCAGGTCGACCTTTTTGCTCTTTTTCGTTGCCACGACCAGCTTGCCGCCAAACTCCGGATTGATGCGCAGGCTGAGTCCTTTCGTGTCGTCGCGCAACCGAAATCCCTGACTGACACTGGCCAGCACTTTAGCCGTGTCAGGATCGAGTCCATCGACGTCTGCTTCACCGGAAAGCGACGCGGCACCAAACTGCGCTGTCACTGCCGCCGTCAACTCTTTTGGAGTGTTGCCAATGATGTCGTCGAACGTGTTGTGCCAGACTCCTTTTATTTTCACCGGCAGCGGTTGCTTCGTGGCCTTTGCCTCCAGCAATTCTTTGGTCAACTCGAGCACGCCGTTGATGTGATCGTCGTCAATGTGGCTGACCATCAAGAAGTCAACGGGCAGCGAAGCATCTGGACCAAGCTTGCGAGCCTTTCGTATCTGTGCGAGGCGCGGCTTCAGTTGCGGCTTGTAAACGTTTGATGGCCCGCCGTCGATCAAGGCTAGTCCCGGATCGTCTTTCGTGCCGTAGTGAAGAATGAGACAGTCGCCTTTGCGCGCGCGCCGTACGTCGAGTGTGAAAAACATGAGATGCTCCTTTAGATGCTTTGAAATGCTCGCAGCACGTCGAGCATGCCGTGCCCCTGGAAACTTCGTTCACGTCCGAGATCCGTCGCACTCTCGCAGAGAATGCTTTTGATCCGGCGCGGTTCGCCAATGAGCTCGTCATAACGCGCCATCAGCATGGCTGCTGCACCACTCACATGTGGTGCTGCCATGCTTGTTCCATCGAGTTCTCCCCACCCGTTGTCCGGTAAACACGATTCGATTCTCTCGCCCGGTGCAACCAGATCCGGCTTCAAACGTCCATCACCAGTTGGACCACGACTTGAGAAGAAACTAACGCCATAGGTGTGTGGTCGATAGCGGTGAGTTGCGCCAACAGTGATAACGCCGTCAGCATTGCCGGGATCGGTGACACTGAAAGCGGTGTAACCTTCGTAAGAACCATCTTTCGTTTCAAAGCGTTGATAACCAAGATTACCTGCCGCCGCCACGACGACCACACCGCTTTCAACCAATCGTTCACACTCATTACAGATCGGCGTGCGGCCACATGCGAAGTTGCGCACGTCGTGCGGAATCGACAAGCTGAGGTTCGCGCCGTGAATGCTCAAATACGTGTTGCGGTCATTTAAATACCGCAGGTATTGCAGTGCCGCGATGATCGCGAATTCAGTGTCATGTAACGACTTCGCGAGCACACGAAAATCATAGAACCTGATATCCGGGCACATGCCGTCGTAGAAACTCGAATTGACTGGTCCTTCCGGTGTTTCGCGTCGCGAATACGCGCCGATAATGCCTGCGACGTGCGTACCATGACCGCTGCGAGGTGGTGTTGCAGGATCGATCGAGATGAACCTTTCTACGAGTTCCCAGTGAATAGGTCGATCGTTCTCAGCGTCGTGGGCCAACTCTTGCAAAATCTTCGTCGCTTCCCTCGCGCTGAGATCCTTTTCACGTCCCTCGCGTAACTCCGCGAGCCGGGTTTTAAAAACATCAGTGGTGGCATCGAGGTTGTCGAGACTGACGATCTTGCGAATGTTGCTGAAGTCGAACGCTTTGACGATACGACTCTGGCCGTCTCGATCTTTGAACACCGGATGCGTGCCGTCCATACCGGAATCGATAACAGCCCATGTGATCTTGTCGCACTTCACATTAAACAAGGTTCGGGCTGCATCGCCCTTGACCGAAGGCACGGAGCGGTCGAGTGCAGGCATGGCCTTTCGATTCAGCGAAACTTGCCAGATGTGCGGCTCGTCGTCGCCGTCAGTCATCTCGTTATTGAGTATGGGATTGAACACGCTACCGAGTAGTGAGACGATCTGGTCGGGTTTAGTGAGCTTAACGAGTGCGTCGCCGGCGCCGAGTGATGTTTTTTGCTTATTCTTCGGTTGATGCGCGGCCCATAAAATCACGCCAGCCAAACTAATGTACCGATCGAGTGACGTGAACTCTGCGAAGGCTTCAGCCGCCTCTGTCTGCGCGTCTTCGTTCTTCGCCTTTGCCCATTTGATTACAGCCTGGAGCCTCTTCCTCAGACGATCGCCCCCGACATACTCTCTCAAACCAGCCTGAATCTTGCGGTCATTCCACCACTGCGTCATCGGAACGATCACGCGAAGCAGCTCGTCAAAAAAGAGGCGCGCCGCGACGAGTCCTTGTAGGTATGCAATCTGCGGCTCCTGTCCCTTGGCGCGCTTCACGTCCAGCTTTCTAATGCGATTGGCAATGAGTACGGCGACCGGGCCAGCGGGACGCGTCTTGTGCGGCGTGATCAATAGATCGATCGCATCGGCGGGCTTAACTGCATAAGCGATCCAAACATCGCCGAGCACTGGAGAATCTTGTAACTGTCGCCGATCGTTTGAAGGACCAAGCAGAACCAACTCGACAAGGGCACGGGAAGAAACAGTCATAACAACCTCTTAGGAAACGTGAAGACAATCGATGGCGCGGGTTATTAAATGACAGGATTGCCAGAATTGACAAGGGCCACAAAGAGGCACAAAAGCTCGTTAAACTTGTGAATTCTGTAATCCGGTCTTTAATGCGGCGCTAAAGGACGCACTGCGACGGCGTGAGACGGGAACTTTTACTCCGCTTTCAAGCACGGCAATCAACGCACCCGCGCGCGTGCGCATGAGTTGTCGCACACCGTCGAGACGGACAAGTGCGCGGCGATGGGCGCGTATGAAGCCATGCTTTTGTACACGTTGCTCCAACAGTTGCAACGACTCGCGAAGAAAATAGCTGCGTGTGCCGACCCACAATTGACTGTAGTTCCCGGCGGCTTCGATCCAATCGATCTCGTTCAAGTGCAATACGGTTGCGCCGCGTGAAGTCGTCACCACGATCGTCTCCCCACGCCGAGATCCCGACTGTAAGCGTCGAAGCAAACGCTTCATCGTGGTTGCAAAACGCTCCTCGCTTACAGGCTTCACGAGATAATCGAGCGCTTCAGTTTCAAAAGCTCGAATCGCAAATTGATCGAACGCCGTGAGAAACACAACCGCCGGCATGCGTTCGACAGTTCGTCGTCTGATTACTTCGAAACCATCAATGCCCGGCATTTGAATATCGAGAAAGATTACGTCGGGCCTCGACGTGTCGAGAGCGGCAAGTACTTCGGCGCCGTTGCGACATTCTCCTGCAACGGTAAACTCCGGAAAGCTCGCCAACAGTTGTCGTACGCCGCGACGCGCGGCCGGTTCGTCGTCGGCAATCAAAGCTTTCCACCTAACTTGTTTCATCGTTCGGCTCTGGACGCATTTCGCGATAGGTCAGCCTAAGTGTCGCGATTGTACCGCCTTCGGCACGTGGCGAGATCGTGAGCGAGGCATTGTCGCCGTAAAGCGCGCGCAAACGCTCGCGAGTGTTTTCGATTCCGTGCCCCGGCGGTATCGCGGCATTTGGATCGATGCTGATCCCATCGTTCACGACTGTGATTTCCAACACATCGCCCGCGCGCTCGGCGGTGACGAGCAACAGACCCGCATCGGGATGTTTAGCGATGCCATGCCGGATCGCATTCTCGACGAGATGTTGCAGCGCGAAGCTCGGGACAGCGGCAGACATCAGCGAGTCGGCGACTCTGAATTCCGGCCGCAGTCGATCTGAAAAGCGAGCCTGTTCGATCGCGACGTATTGTTTGACCAGTTCGAGTTCTTCGCCGAGTGTGACTTCGTTAGCGCGGTGTCGAGTGAGCGTGCGCCGCAGCACCTCGCTCAAGTGTTCGATAATGCGTACCGCGCCACGTTGATCGTTGTCACGAACGAGCACCGCGATCGTGTTGAGCGTGTTGAAGAGAAAGTGAGGATTGAGTTGCGCTTGCAGTGCCGCGAAGCGCGCGCTTGAAAGTTGGTCGGAGAGTCGCGCCACTTGCACTTCGCGTTCTCGTGCCTCGATGAAATAGCGAGTGGCGTGTTCGATACCAACCATACAAAGATAAACTGCGACGCCAAACGGCAGCGTGATGAAGATCCAACTGAGCCACTCAATACCCACTCGAGCCCAGAACTGCGCCGAGCCGCCCTGTATTAGATTCGGAGCGAAGATTCGGATTAACAGTATTCGCAACACCTGGCCGCAAGTGGCCCAAGCGACGCAAAACAATAACGAGAACAAAAGATGAAGCAAGGCACGGCGCGCGAGATGCGGTCGCGTCAGTGGCCAGCGTTTTGAAATAGCGAACACGCCGGGCGTGAGAAACGCGTAGAGAAACCAGTCGCCGCCTTCGAAAATCAGTTCACGCGCGGTTGCGGGTTCCCAACCTTGCAGAGGCGCCTGTGCGATTCGATTGATGACGGCGAAGACGGCGGGCAGGATCCAGGCTGCCGAGACTATCATCCATGGACGCAGAGTTGGCAGTCGCATTGCGACACAGTATCGCTGGTCCAGTCA